>Ga0209066_10000918_pt1 | contig 40530 bp, 31 predicted proteins | sample All_14_2_FD_187198 | JGI IMG/M metagenome (GOLD analysis project Ga0209066, IMG submission 187198) | Freshwater microbial communities in response to fracking from Pennsylvania, USA - Allegheny Zone_MetaG_DW_15 (SPAdes) (version 2) ... | reverse complement strand
CCAGCCCCGGCCCGGCATCGCCCAGTTCCAGCGTCGCGCCATGCAGCTTCGCCACGGCCGCGACAAGGCTGAGGCCGAGGCCCGAACCCGGCGTGCCCCGGCTTTCATCCAGCCGCACGAAGCGTTCCAGCACGCGGGCGCGGTCCTGTTCGGGAATGCCAGGGCCGCTATCGGCCAGGCGCAGCACCACCCGGCCATCCGACCCGACAAGGGACAGCCGGATGGTGTCGCCCGCCGGAGTGAATTTCATGGCATTGTCGATCAGATTGATCACCGCCTGGGCCAGCAGCTGGCGATGGCCCTGGATATGCAGGCCGGGCGTAACCGCTGCCTCCAGCGTCAGCCTGGCATCTTCCGCCAAAGGCTGATAGATTTCCGCCAGCTCCGTCGCCAGTTCCGACAGATCCAGCCGGGACAGGCCGACGCCGGACATGCCGGCTTCGGTCCGGGCGATCTGGATCAGGGAATCAAAGGTCTTCAGGATCGTATCCAGCTCCTGCGCCATGCGCTCCAGCACGGCCCGATCGCGTTCGGCATCGGGCGGGGCGCGCAGGGCCAGTTCCGTCTCGCTTTTCGCACGGGTCAGCGGGCTGCGCAGATCATGGGCCAGGCTGTCGGTGACCATGCGCATGCCGGTCATCAGGGTTTCGATCCGTTCCAGCATCTTGTTGATGGTCAGCGCCAGCCGGTCGAACTCGTCGCCCGACCCGTTCAGCGGCACGCGGCGGCTGAGGTCGCCGGCCACGATCTCGTCACTGGTGGCGCGCACGGCTTCGACCCGGTTCAAGCCATACCGGCCGATCAGCGCCCCGCCGACTATGCCCAGCAGCAGGGCCGGGATCAGCGCCCAGGCCAGGGCTTCGAACAACCCGGTGCGGAAGGCATCGCGCGCGGCGGTGTCGCGCCCGACGAACAGTCGGAAGCCGCCACCCAGCACAAAGGCGCGGCCGCGTACGACATGGGTGCTGCTGCCCTCGGCATCTTCGCGCAGCAGCCGCAACTCCCGCCAGCCATCGGGGTCACTGCCCTGCCAGCCGGACGGCCAGGCATCCAGATTGCCCGCCAGATGTCGCAGATCGGGCGCGACCAGCAGATAGATGCTCTGCGGGTCGCCCCGTGTGCCGCTGCGCTCGCGCAGGACGCCCACCAGCCTTTGCAGGCCTTCATCGCGATATTGTTCCGCCAGACCACGGATTTCCGCCTCGACCGTTTCGTTCAACTGGCGCTCGATCACGGCGGAACTGGTCCAGCCGATGAACAGGCCCAGCCCGGTCAGCGTGGCACCCAGCAGCAGCAGATAGGCGAGTGCGATGCGAAAGCCGGTGGTGCGTAGAACCCTATTCAACACGGATGGAATACCCGCCGCCACGATGGGTGTGGATCAGGGGCGTATCATGGCCCTTGTCGATCTTCTGGCGCAGGCGGCTGACATGCACATCCACCACATTGGTCTGCGGGTCGAAATGGAAATCCCAGACCCCTTCGAACAGCATGGTGCGGGTCACGACCTCGCCCGCATGGCGCAGCAGATATTCCAGCAGCTTGTATTCCTGAGGGCGCAGGTCGATGGCGTGGCCGGCGCGCGTCACCTTGCGGGTCAGCTGGTCCAGAACCAGATCGCCCACCTGCAATTGGGTCTGGGCCGCGATGGCGCGCGGGCGACGCAGCAGCGCTTCCAGCCTGGCCTGCAATTCGGAAAAGGCGAAGGGTTTGGTCAGATAGTCATCTCCGCCCGCCTTCAGCCCGGTCACGCGTTCATCGACATGGGCCAGCGCGCTCAGGATCAATACCGGGGTTTCAATGCCGGCGGCACGCAGGGCGCGCACGATGGCCAGCCCGTCCAACCCCGGCAGCATCCGGTCCAGCACGAGGGCGTCATACTGTTCGGCGGTCGCCAGATGCAGCCCGTCCGGGCCGGTCGGGGCGATGTCGACCACATGGCCGGTCTCCCCCAGCCCCTTGGCGATATAGTCCGCTGTCTTCGCATCATCCTCGACGACCAGGATGCGCATCGCGTCCCCTTTCGGTAATGTTACTTCCGGCCAGTCTTCCTGCTGTGCCCCGCAGGTTTGTACACGTGTCTGTCCGGTCATGGTTCCCATCCTTGCTGGCAAGGGGACGGGCCGCAAGAGGCTTCCATCCTGCGGCCCGCCCGTCAGAGGTGTGGAGGATCAGGCGACGCCCAGCTTCACGCCGATGAACAGGTCATTGCCCTGGCGGCTGACGAGCAGCAGAACCGCCGTGTTGCCACCATCCTTGGCCTTGGCCACGGCCTGTTCCAGATCGCGCGGGCCGGTGATCTTTTCCTGGCCGATCTGCTTGATCACATCGCCGGGCAACAGGCCGCGCGGGTCGGGCTTCTGCACATCCACCACCAGTACGCCGGCCGTGCCTTCATCGATCCCGAACCGGGCGCGGGTCTGGGGCGTCAGTGCCGCAAGTTCGGCACCCAGATCCTTCGATTCCACGCTGCCGGGCATCGTGTTGCCTTCGGCGGACGCGACCTGGTTTTCGGCCGGAAGCTTGCCCGTGGTGAAGCCCAGCGTCACCTGCGAGCCATCCCGCCACACGCCAAGCTCCGCCTTCTGATCCGCCCCCAGCGAGGCCACCATGCGGGCCAGCGCACGGGAATCCGCAACCGGCTTGCCGTTCAACTCCAGGATCACATCGCCCTTCTTGAGGCCGGACTGTTCCGCCGGGCTGTTGGCCGTGATCTCCGCCACGATGGCGCCCTTCGCCTCGGACAGGCCCAGCGCATGGGCGATATCCTGGGTCACGGGCTGGATCTGCACGCCCAGCCAGCCGCGCTCGACCGAGCCATGGTCCCTGAGCGCCGCCAGTACGGGCTTGGCAAGATTGGACGGAATGGCGAAGCCGATGCCGACACTGCCGCCATTCGGGCTGTAGATGGCCGAATTGATGCCGATCACCTCGCCGTCCGTGTCGAACAGCGGGCCGCCGGAATTGCCCTTGTTGATCGACGCGTCGATCTGCAGGAAATCGTCATAGGGGCCGGCATCGATATTGCGCCCGCGTGCCGAGACGATACCCGCCGTCACCGTGCCGCCCAGGCCGAAGGGATTGCCGACGGCCATCACCCAGCTGCCGACGTCCGCCCGGTCGGAATCGCCCAGTTTCACATAGGGGAAGCTGCGATCGGATTCGATCTTCAGCAGGGCCAGATCGGTCTTGGGATCGGTGCCGATGACTTTGGCGGGGAAGCTCTCGTCATCATCCAGCCGGACGCTGACTTCGCTTGCCCCGTCGATGACATGGTTGTTGGTCACGACATAGCCGTCCGCGTCGATGATGAAGCCGGAACCCAGCGCGACACGCTGCTCCCGATTCTGGCCCTGCGGCCCCTGGCCCTGGCCCATCCGGTCCTGGAACTGCTTGAAGAATTCCTCGAAGGGCGATCCGGGGGGGAACTGGAACGGGAAGGGCTGCTGCTGCCCGTCATTCTGGGCAACCTCGGGCTTCTGCACGGCGGAAATATTGACCACCGCCGGGGTCACTTTCTTCGCCAGCGGCGCGAAGCTTTCGGGCGCGGGGGCGGCATGGGCGGGCATACCGCTCCACACCAGGGCGGCGCCGGCGATCAGCGCCGCCGTTCCCAGGGCACGCACGGCCATGATCGGCCGGGACTGGGTACGAATAAGGGTCATCTGGACCTCCTTGGGGTTGGAACCTGGATCGGGAACCCCGATGGGGCTTTCCTGATCGTTGGAAGTGAATCTGGGGGATGCGGGCTGGACAGCGCATGACATGGTCATGAACTCGCTGTCATGCTTCCGCCCGGCGGTATGCGGGCAAAGGTAAAGGGGGCGCGGACTGGCAGATCCGCGCCCCCCTCAACAGGCGTCACCATTTCCCTTTCGTGCCGGATTCCTCGCTTCGGTTGGGGTCCGTGGAAAATCCGGATCGAATGGGAAAGCCGCAGAGTGTCACAGCCATGGCCGGATCGGCGGTCGGGCGTGTCGCAGGGGAGGTGCGACCGATCCGGCCAGGGCCCCGCGACCAGGGTCAGCTCTGCGGTGCGACGCCGATCTCCTGCAGGGCCTGTTCCAGCTTCCGGGCGCCATCCGCCTGTTTGCCCGAAGCGCAGAGCGCCCCGCCCTCGGCCCGCAGCACCTTGGCGTCGGCCGCCTTGGCCGCCTTTTCATGCGTCTTGAAGGCCGTGTCGAACTGCTTTTCCAGCACGCTGCATTTCTGCGTCGGGTTCAGCGCGACATAGTGGATCGCGGGCTTGGTGGGGGATGTCGGGGCGGTTTTCGCGCTGCCGCCGGTGGCGGCGAAGGCCGGTCCCGCCAGCAGGGCGGCGGAAAGCAGGGACGGGATCAGAAGCTTGCCATACATGGACTGCATCCTTTCGTTCGGCTTGTCTCGCCCGGTCCGGGGCGCTACATCGACGCGATGTAACGGGGCGTGACGGGAAGGATGCTGCACCCCGCCGGCTGTCACCGGCCTGTCCGCAACATGACATCGCTGTCATGCGGGGCTGTCATGCGGAAAGCCTAGGGCATGTTGCGGCGCACAAATCGGCTTGGCATCCCGCGCGCGGCAGGGTAGTTGGACGACATGCTGAGCGAACTGATGCACAACAATCGGGTCTGGGCGGCGCGCAAGACCGAGCAGGACCCGAATTTCTTCCGTCGGCTGTCGAAGATTCAGCGGCCCGACTATCTGTGGATCGGCTGTTCCGACAGCCGCGTGCCGGCGAATGAGATCGTGGGGCTGGACCCTGGCGAGCTGTTCGTGCATCGCAATGTAGCCAATCTGGCGATCCCCACCGATATCAATTTCCTGTCGGTATTGGCCTTTGCGGTGAATGTGCTGAAGATCAGGCATATCATCGTCTGCGGCCATTATGGCTGCGGTGGCGTGCGCGCGGCCCTGGCCGACAGCCGCAACGGGGTGATCGACCATTGGCTGGAGCCGATCCGCGAGACGCGCCGGGTGCAGTGCGAGCATATCGACTGCATCCATGGCGAGGATGAGCGAGTGAACGCGCTCTGCGAGTTCAATGTCAAGGATCAGGTCGGCAATGTGGCGCGCACCACCATCATCCGCGATGCCTGGGCGCGGCAACAGCCAATCGCGGTTCATGGCTGGATTTATGGCCTGTCCGACGGGCTGGTCCGCGATCTGGGCGTGACTATCACCGGCGGCGGGGCGTTCTGATACCGAACGGCGACGTGGGGAACCCGTCGCCGCTCGGTCAAGCCCGTGCGGCGATGGAGCAGAACTCACACAGGATCGGTCAAGGACCGAGCCTGCTGGTATGAACAGTTTTAGCCTCTTGCCAGCATCCCACAAAACCGCCTAGAAACGCGCGGTTTCCAGGGTACGGAGCGTAGCGCAGCCTGGTAGCGCATCTGGTTTGGGACCAGAGGGTCGCGTGTTCGAATCACGCCGCTCCGACCAATTTTTCCGAAAAAGCAATAGCTTGGGGCCCGGGAAATTACTCATAACGCATTGTGTAACTGGCGTTCAGAAAGCGGCCAGTTTGGATTAGAGGCGGGTCAGTCAGCTTAGCCGGAGTAAATAGTAGTAAATAGGTTTTAATTTTTAGTGCGATCTAGGAAATATACACAAAATATGAAAGGTTCTGGAAATTTTCTTTGATAGTTATTTTCAATAATTCATATCATTTTGAATGGTGCTGTTTTTCAGGTTGTGTTGAATTATTTTCGTAATAACCGAATGCCATCAATATAAAAATCACATACATTTGCACTGTCGTTGTCGTAAAACGATCTGAGGCGTGCCTTCTCTCCCATTAGGGTTAGCTGCATCTGCAATATTTCGATCCGTGGAGTCCTTGTATTTTTGTCTTTCAACATAACCTCTAAGGTTTTCTCCATCGAATTAATTTCCTTCATGCGCGTTTCAAAGCAGGATTTTTCAGATTCAATACATCCAAAAAGCAATGACGGAACAATAAAAAGCACACGTTTCATGTTGTTTTCCCGCCCGCTTGAAACTCAAATCTCGCACTAATCAATCGAAGGATATTCGCTTAGGTAACTGGCGTCTGGGCATTGCTGTTGTTACTTAAATGAGGTGCCCGTTGTTAAGGTCTAGATCGCATTATTACTATAATAGCGCGTTGAACTCGGCATTGTAGAGCGAAAATTTCACGCGCTGGGTACAAATTAATGGCGCCAGTTAAAAGTTTGGCAACATCTGTATAGTCCAAAGAAGCTAAGGTCTTGGAATATGAAAATTTCTTCAACTATAAAACGAGGTGATTTTAAGAGCAAGAAATTCGAGAAAATTTAGTAAAAAATAATGTATCCATGCTGATGGATGCGGACCAGAGGGTCGCGTGTTCGAATCACGCCGCTCCGACCAACTCTTTCAAAGAGTTAGACCGTTTTCCTGCCACGCAGCACGACATAGATCGCCGGGATCACCAGCACGGTCAGCGCGGTGGAGGAGGCGAGCCCGAACAGCAGCGAGATCGCCAGCCCCTGGAAGATCGGGTCGACCAGGATCACCGCCGCCCCGATCATCGCCGCGATGGCGGTCAGCAGGATCGGCTTGAAGCGGATCGCGCCCGCCTGCAGCAGCAGCTCCGTCAGCGGCTTGTCCGGCGCGGCGCCATGGCGGATGAAATCCACCAGCAGGATCGAATTGCGCACGATGATGCCCGCCAGCGCGATGAAGCCGATCATCGAAGTGGCGCTGAAGGGCGCATCGAACAGCCAATGGCCCAGCATGATGCCGATCAAGGTCAGCGGGATCGGGGTCAGGATCACCAGCGGCAGCTTGAAGGAGCCGAACTGGGCCACGACCAGAATATAGATGCCCAGGATCGCGACCGCGAAGGCGGCGCCCATATCGCGGAAGGTGACCCAGGTCACCTCCCACTCCCCGTCCCACAGCAGGCTGGGCCGGCTTTCATCCTGCGGCTGTCCATGCAGGGCGATCACGGGCTTGGGCAGATCGCCCCAGTCGGCCGCGGCGATGGCGTCCGCCACGGCCAGCATGCCATAGATCGGCGCCTCAAATTCCCCGGCCAGCTCGGCCATCACCATTTCCGCTGCGCGGCCATTATGGCGGAAGATGGGGAAGGAGGCGGGCTCGCGCAGCACGCTCACCACATCGCCCAGCTCCACCACGCCGCGTCCGCCGGGCAGGGCATTGGCCGGCACCGGGGTTGTCAGCGCGCGTTCATCCACCACCATGCGCGATTTCGGCAGGCCGAGCGTGATCGGGATGGGCTGGCGACCCTCGCCGCGATGGGAATAGCCGACCCTGGCCCCGCCATAGAGATGGCCCAGCGTGTCATACAGATCGTTCTGTTCGACCCGGTAATATTCCAGACTGTCCTGGTCGATGGCGATGCGCAGCCGTTCCGGCTGGTTGTGGAAACTGTCATCGATATCGACGAGGAAGGGGATGGACTGGAACGCCTCGCGCGTTTTGGTCGCGACCGCGCGGCGGGTTTCCGGATCGGGTCCGTAGATTTCGGCCAGCAGCGTGCCCATCACCGGCGGGCCGGGCGGCGGTTCCACGACCTTCAGCACGCTGCCTTCGGGCAGGGGGGCCGCCTGCGCCAGATTGCGCAGTTCCAGCGCGATGGCGTGGCTGGCGCGCGCACGGTCGCCCTTCGGGACCAGATTGACCGCAAGCTGGCCCTGTTCGGGTTGGCTGCGCAGATAATAATGCCGCACCAGACCATTGAAATCGAAGGGGGAGGCGGTGCCGGCATAGCTTTGCAGCGACCGGATTTCCGGCATGTCGGCCAGCCGGTTGGCGATGGCCTGCAATGCCCGGTCGGTATCTTCCACCGAAGCGCCCCTGGGCAGGTCGAGCACGATCTGCAGGTCGGATTTGTTGTCGAAGGGCAGCAGCTTGACCGTGACATCCTTGCTGTAGAACAGGCCAAGCGAGCCCAGCGTGGCTGCCCCCACCAGGATCAGGAAGGTCCAGGCCCGCGGGCGGGAGGAGAGGATGGGCCGTGCCATGGCGACATAGAACCGGCCCAGCCTGCCACCGCCCTGGTCCGGATCAGGACCGCCCGGCGCATGGGCCGGATGGGATTTGCCAATGCGCAGCATCAGCCAGGGCGTCAGCATCACCGCCACGAAGAAGGAGAACAGCATCGCGGCCGAGGCATTGGCCGGGATCGGGCTCATATACGGCCCCATCATGCCGGAAACGAACAGCATCGGCAGCAGCGCCGTGACTACGGTCAGGGTCGCCACGATGGTCGGATTGCCAACCTCCGCCACCGCATCAATGGCGGCATCGCGCCGGCTGCGCCCGTCCTGCATCGCCCAGTGGCGCGCGATATTCTCGATCACCACGATGGCATCATCGACCAGGATGCCGATGGAAAAGATCAGCGCGAACAGGCTGACCCGGTTCAGCGTATAGCCCATGATCCAGGTGGCGAACAGCGTCAGCAGAATGGTGGTGGGAATGACCACCGCGACCACCACGCCTTCGCGCCAGCCGATGGCGATCACCACCAGAATGACGATGGAAATCGTTGCCAGCGCCAGATGGAACAGCAGCTCATTGGCCTTCTCATCCGCCGTTTCGCCATAGTTGCGATTGACGGTCAGTTCGACATCCTGGGGGAAATGCGCGCCGCGCAGCTCCTCCAGCCGGGCCAGGATCTCCTCGGCGATTACCACGGCATTGGTCCCCGCGCGCTTGGCGATGGCGAGCGAGACGGCCGGGCTGCGGATCAGCGACCCGTCCTGCAGCCGACGGATATCGCTGACGCGGTGTTCCGCCGGGGCGGTTTCCAGCACCAGCCGGGCGACATCGCGGACATAGACCGGCCTGCCATCGCGTGCAGTCAGCAGAAGATTGCCGATCTCCGGCAGGGATTGCAGCGTCTGGCCTGCCACCAGCGCATGCTGGCCCCCCGCTGCCCGTACATCACCCAGGCGGAAGGAGCGGTTGGCCCCTTCGATCTTGCCGGCCAGCTGTTGCAGCGTGATGCCGTAGAGCGCGAGTTTTTCCGGATCGGGTTCGACCCGGAATTCCTCCGGCTGGTCCCCGACCAGATAGGTCAGCCCGATATCGGGCAGCTTGGCGATTTCCACCTGCAATTCGCGCGCAAGCCGGGTCAGGTCATTGGCGCTCCAGCGTCCGGCTGCCTCCGGAACGGCGCGCAGGGTCACCACCACGATGGCCACATCGTCAATGCCCCGCCCGACGATCAGCGGTTCGGGTATGCCCACCGGAATGCGATCCAGATTGGCGCGGATTTTCTCATGCACGCGCAGGATGGCGGCATCGGCATCCGTGCCGACCAGGAAGCGGGCGGTCACCAGAGTGCCATCATCCTGGGTCTGGGAATAGACATGCTCGACCTCGTCAATACTGCGGACGATGGTCTCCAGCGGCTCGGTCACCAGCTTGACCGCATCCTCCGCCTTCAGCCCGGCCGCCTGGACATGGATATCGACCATGGGGACGGAAATCTGCGGCTCCTCCTCGCGCGGCAGGGTAACAAGCGCGAGCAGCCCGACGGCCAGCGCGGCCAGCAGAAACAGCGGCGTCAGGGAGGAGGAAATGAAGGCCCGCGTCAGCTGGCCCGCGATGCCCGGTTTCATGGCAGCACGACCCGGTCGCCCGGCTGCAACCCGGTCAGGATTTCGAGGCGCGGCAGGCCGTCCTGTTCAAAGCGCTCGCCCGGAATGACCGCGACCTCGGTTTCCCGCCCGTTGATCAGAATGCGGACATAATCGATGCCCTGACGGGTATGCAATGCCTCTGGCGGGATGGACACCACGTCGCGCCGCCCCACCGGGATCGATACCAGCATGCGTTCGTTGACGAAGTAATCACCGATGCCATCCACCTCCACATCGGCGATCACCCGGCCGTCGGAAATCTCCGGATAGAGTTTGGCGATCCGTCCGGCTTTGGGCGCGCGCAGGGGGGTATCGGCTTTGGTCACGCCACGCTCGCCCACCAGGACTTCGGCGCCCTGCACGATTTCGGTGGCATGGCGTTCGGGCAGGGACAGACGCAGATAATAGGGGCCGGGGGCGATGCGGGCCACGACCTCGCCCGCCAGGATGACGGAGCCCTGCGTGACGGGCACGCCGAGCACCCGACCGCTGGCGGGGGCCAGGACGGCGCCTTCGCGCGCATTCTGTTCGATCACGCCTGTTTCGGCCTCGGCCGCCGCGACCTGGTTGGTCAGGACGCCAAGCTGGGTGCGGGCGGTGTCGAGCCTGCTCTGCGTGCCGGTGCCCGACGCGCGCAGCTGCTGCGCACGCTCATATTCGATGCGGGCATTGGCGAGCTGGGAGTTGAGTGCCCGCAGCTGCGCCTCCGCCGCCTGCAGCTGTAGGGCGATTTTGTCGTCCACCACCAGCGCGATGGTCTGGCCTTCCTGCACCATATCGCCTTCGGAAACGCCAAGCGTCAGCACGGAGCCGCCAATGCGTCCCCGCGCCGGCAGGACGATGCGGCTTTCGACCTGGCCGAACACCGCCTTCATCTCTGGCACCGTTACTGTTTCCACCGTGAATTCCGCGGCAATGGCGGGGCGGGCAGCCAGCATCATGCCGGCCAGCAGGATCGATGCTGCCGCGAGATGGATGGCGATGCCGTGGCCGGGTCGGCGTGCTGTGGCTGTGCGCATGACATGTCCCCCTGTCCGGAAGGAAGGCGGCGGCCGGGGCTATTTGAAGGCGGTGCCCGGCTTGATACCGATTTTCCGGAAGATGATCGCGGCCGGGCAGAAACCGGTGATGGAGGCCTGGAACAGGTTGAGCCCGACAAAGAGGTTCAGCAGGAACCAATAGGGAGAAACATAGATGCCAAGTGCCAGGGACAACAGAACCATCACGCCGGCAATCATCAATACGGCTCGATCCACGGTCATGGGCGGGACTCCTCGGTTGCCTACAATATTAGCAGAGCCTGTTGCGGCTTGCGACCGGCAATCGGGGCGGCCCGCGGCGGACCGCCCGAAAGCCCGGCCGATCAGATGGCCTTCTTGGAGAAGTACCAGTCCGTGGTCTCCAGCCCTTCCGTCATGCGGGCCTTGACGGCATCGACGGTCTGCGGCGCGCCGACCAGCACTTTCTCGCCCGGCTGCCAGTTTTCCGGGGTGGCCACGGATTTGGCGTCGCTGGTGCGCAGGGCTTTCACCAGACGCAGGATTTCCGCCACGCTGCGACCATTGGTCATCGGGTAATAGACCATGGCACGCAGGATGCCCTTGGGGTCGATGATGAAGGTCGCCCGCACCGCCGCAGTGTCGGAGGCGCCGGGATGGATCATGCCATAGGCCCGGGCCACATCCATCGACAGATCCTCAATGATCGGGAAGGGGATTTCGACGCCGAACTTCTCCTTGATATTCCCCACCCAGGCGAGGTGGGAGAAGATGCTGTCGATCGACAGGCCCAGAAGCTCGCATTCCTCGGCCTGGAAATCCGGAGCGGCCTTGGCGAAACCCATGAATTCGGTGGTGCAGACCGGCGTGAAGTCCGCCGGGTGGGAGAACAGCACCAGCCAGCGCCCCTTGTAATCGCTCAGGGATTTCAGTCCATGGGTCGTCTTGGCCTTGAAATAGGGGGCCGGGCCATTGATCTGCGGAAAGCCCGTGCTGCGGGCGGGTTCGGGCGCCGGGGCGGCCATGGCGGCGGCCTGGGCGGTGGATGGGGATGTTGCCTGCGTTTCGGGTGTGTCGGAGCAGCTCATCTCAACAAATCCTCTTCAGCGTTTGGTTGTGTGATGTCAGCATGTTTACATCATGCTTACCTAATATAAGAAAAAACTAATTAATTGGGAAATGAGAAAACCCGTTGCCGGTAATCGCCTTTTCCGATGGTCGGAGCGGGAGGCGCCCGCAGAGCAGGGGCGCGCGAACCGCCGCCCCATGGATCATGGGAACCAGGGGCGGCGGGAGGCGGAGAATTACGAGGTCTTTTTGGCGTCGCGAACCTTGGCGGCGTCGTCCATCAACTCATACCACATGGCGTTGAGCACGGCAAAGGCGGCTGCCAACGGCAGGCCCAGAAGCCAGGAGAAATACCACATAGCCTTGTTCCTTTCTTATACCAACCTGCTCGGTCGTCGACCGAGCAGGCGTAGGTTTCGCTCAAGCGCCGCGCAGGCTTGACCAAACCGCGATGAGTCCGGCTCATCACGGTTTGGCTTAGTAGGCGTGGCCGCTGCCATCCTCGATGGCCTTGCGGTCGACCTTGCCCCACAGCACTTTGTAGACCCAGCTCGTATAGGCCACGATCAGCGGCACGAAGATCGCGGTCACCACCAGCATGATGAACAGCGTCAGATGGCTGGAGGAGGCATCCCACACGGTCAGGCTCGATTTCGGATCGATGCTGGAGGGCAGGATCATCGGGAACATCGACAGCCCGACGGTGGAAATGATGCCCAGGATCGAGGCCGCGCTGCACAGGATGCCTGCCACCTCCCTGCGCCAGGCCTGAAAGGCAAGCGCCCCCAGCGCCCCCAGGAAGCCAAGAACCGGGGCGATCAGCATCCAGACATGGCTCTGGTAATTGGCGAGCCAGGCCCCCTCCACCCGGGCCACGGTCTTCGCCAGCGGATTGGACGGACCGTTGGTCACGATGGCGCTGGTGATGCTGTAGCCGTCGATACCGACCGCCAGCCAGGCCCCGCCGACGGCGAACAGGGTGATGGTGAGCAGGGAGGCGATCATGCCGAAGCGGCGCGCGCGGGCCTGGACAGCGCCATCGGTCTTCAGGATCAGCCAGTTCGCCCCATGCATCACCAGCATGGCGACCGACAACAGCCCGCAGAGCAGCCCGAACGGGTTCAACAATTCGAACAGCGTGGTGCCGTCGTAGAAGATGCGCAGATCGGAATCGAGGCGGAACGGCACGCCCTGCAAGACATTGCCGACCGCCACCCCCATCACCAGGGCGGGTACGAAACCGCCGATGAACAGCGCCCAGTCCCAGCCGGAGCGCCAAAGCGCGCTGTCGCGCTTGGAGCGGTATTTAAAGCCGACCGGGCGCAGGATCAGGGCGAACAATATGGCGAACATCGCCAGATAGAAGCCGGAGAAGGAGACGGCATAGAGCGGCGGCCAGGCGGCGAAGATCGCCCCGCCCCCCAGGATCAGCCAGACCTGGTTGCCTTCCCAGACCGGGCCGACCGTATTGATCACCACGCGGCGTTCGATATCGGTTCGGGCGACGAAGGGAAGCAGCGTTCCGGTGCCCAGATCGAACCCGTCCATCACGGCGAAGCCGATCAAGAGCACACCCAGCAGCAGCCACCAGATCACGCGCAGGGTTTCATAGTCGAGGAGTTGGTGCAGGATCATGATCTTACTCCGCAGCGGCGAGGGCTTCGGGAACAAGGGCCGCTTCCGGTGCGTCGTCCGGTTCGGGTCCCTTGCGGATGGCGCGCAGCATCAGGGCCATCTCCACCACGAACAGCACGGTATAAATCAGCACGAAGCCCGCGATGGTGATCAACAGCGTGGTGGCCCCCAGATTGGACACGGCGGCGGCCGTGGGCAGCACGCCTTCGATGATCCAGGGCTGACGGCCGAATTCTGCCACGATCCAGCCCAGCTCGGCCGCGATCCAGGGCAGGGGAATGGCGAAAACCGCCAGTTTCAGCAGCCAGGGGTGATGGTCCAGCCTGCGCCTGGCCGACAGATAGAAGAACACGCTGGTCAGGGCGATGAAGAAGAAACCCAGCCCGACCATGATGCGGAAGGCCCAGAACAGGGTCGGCACATGCGGCACCGTATCCCAGGCGGCCTGTCTGATCTGCTCCACGCTCGCCTGGCGGGGATCATCGACATAGCGTTTCAGCAGCAGCGCATAGCCCAGATCATTGCCATAGAGTTCGAAGACGTCGCGGGTTTCCTGGGGCACGGCGGCCATGCTCCCCACTGCCCGGATGTCCTGCAGCGCGTTGAAGGCGGCGATGCCGTTGCGGATACGGTTTTCCGCATGGATCACCAATTCGTCGATGCCGGGAATCTCGGTCGTAAGCGACCGCGTGCCGATCAGCCCCATCACCCAGGGAATTTTCACCGCGAAATGCGTTTCGCGCGATTCCTGGTCGGGGAAGCCGAAGGCGGTGAAGGCGGCCGGGGCGGGTTCCGTCTCCCACATGCCTTCGATCGCGGCCAGTTTCATCTTCTGATGCTCGGTCGACAGATAGCCGCTTTCATCGCCCAGCACGACGACCGAGAGCGAGGCGGCCAACCCGAAGGAGGCGGCAACCGTCATTGACCGCTTGGCCAGCTCCAGATGCCGGCCCTTCAGCACATACCAGGCCGACACGCCCAGCACGAAGACGGATGCGGTGACATAGCCCGCCGAAACCGTATGCACGAATTTCGCCTGGGCCACGGGATTGAACAGCACGGCGAAGAAATCCGTCACTTCCATCCGCATGGTCTCGGGGTTGAAGGCGGAGCCTACCGGGTTCTGCATCCAGCCATTGGCGATCAGGATCCAGAGCGCGGAGAAGTTGGAGCCGATCGCCACGCACCAGGTGGCGATCAGATGGCCCAGCTTCGACAGCTTGTCCCAACCGAAGAAGAACAGGCCGACAAAGGTCGCTTCCAGGAAGAAGGCCATCAGCCCTTCAATCGCCAGCGGCGCACCGAAAATGTCGCCGACATAATGGCTGTAATAGCTCCAGTTCATGCCGAACTGGAATTCCATCACGATGCCGGTCGACACGCCCAGCACGAAGTTGATGCCGAACAGCGTGCCCCAGAATTTGGTCATCTGGCGCCAGATGGCACGGCCGGTCATGACATAGACGGTTTCCATGATCGCGATCACGACCGACAGCCCAAGCGTCAGCGGCACGAACAGGAAGTGATAGAGCGCGGTGATTGCGAATTGCAGCCGCGACAGGTCGACGATGTCCAATTCCATTGCGGTTCCGGCTAGCCGGCCTCCTTGTCGATACATGGCCCGCGATAGGCTGCGGCCCTTGTGTTACCGTTCCTCGTCAGTCCGGCCTCAGCGTTGCCAAGGCCGCTTCGAACCCCATTTCCCCGCGAGCGTGTATTTTTGTGAGCCGCCCCTGCTCGATCAGGGCGATGCGGTCGGCGATCTCCGCCTCCCGCCTTATATGCGTGGCGATGACGATGCCGCGCCCGTTCCCCATGGTTGTCAGCCGGGCCAGGATTTCCCGCGCGGTCGGGCCGTCCAGCCCTTCGGTCGGTTCATCCAGGAGCCAAAGCGGCGCGTCGCGCAGGAACAGCCGGGCCAAAGCCAGGCGGCGCGACTGTCCGCCCGACAGGCCATGCCCGCCTTCGCCCAATCTGGTGCCGAGCCCCTGCGGCAGGGCGTCCACATCCCGTTTCAGACCGGCCGCCGCCAGCGCGTCCAGCAGGCGCGCATCATCAGCCTGGGGCAGGGCCAGTTTCAGATTGCCCCGCAGATCGTCCTGGAACAGTTCCGTCCGCTGGGTCATCAGAATGGCCGGCAGGGATTGGACGCGGCCCGCATCGGCCGGGACTTCCCCCGCCAGCAGGGATAGCAGGCTGGACTTGCCGGCGCCGCTCTGCCCCGCCAGCGCCAGGATTTCCCCGGAGCGGAGATCGAGTGAGATGCCCCGCAGAACCGGCCGCGCACTGCCATCATGGCGCAGCGTCACCCCGTCCAGCCGGAAAGCCGATCCATCGGCCGGAACGGGCAGGGGGCGACGTATCTCCCGCGCCTGCAGGCACGGGGCGATGCGTCGTGCGGCCAGCAGCGTGCGGCCCAGCTCGCCGGCGCCCCGGCGCAGACCCAGGAACGGTTCCAGCGCCGCCAGGGCGATCAACAGGCCGAGCGCCGCCACGGGGGCATCGATGCGCCCCCGCTCCGCCAGCCAGGCCATCACCGGCAGGCAACCGGCCAGCATCAGCGCGCCCAGCATGTTCAGCGCGAAGCCGGCCCGGGTTTCGATCCGGTTCAGCAGGTCATCGGCCTGACCCAGGCGCCGGTCCGCGTCGCAGACCGCATCGCGTGCGGGGGCGAGGCGCCCGGCCATGATCAGTTCGGTTTGGCCCGCGACCAGATCGATGGCGCGGCTTCGGATCGCTTCCAGATAATGGGCGCGCAGCCGGGCGGGTCGGGTGGACGCCCTGGCTGCGATCACGGGAACGGCAAGGGCGGTCAGCATCACCAGGGCAGCGGCCAGCCCGGCCAGGGGATGCATCAGCGCGAAGGCGCCGGCGACGGCAAGCGTGACGATCAACGCGCCGGCCAATGGAACAACGACCCGCAGATAGAGGGAATCCAGCGCATCGATATCCTGGGTCAGGCGGAACAGAAGGCGCGCCGGCCGCTTCGCCAGCGCACCTGCCGCGCCGGGCGCGGCCCAGCCGCGAAACAGGCGTTCGCGCAGCCCGGCCACGACCCGCAGCGTGGCGTCATGCGTCACCATGCGTTCGCCATAGCGCGCCGCCGTGCGCGCCAGGGCCGGGAAGCGGATGCCTGCTGATGGGGCGAACACATCGAAGGCCAGGGCGGTCGTTATGGTCAGGCCGGCGATTGCGGTTGACGTAATGAACCAGCCCGACAGGCCGAGCAGGGCTACGCCGCATAGCAGGGTGGCGGCGGCAAGCAGGATGCCGGACAGCAGCAACCCGCGCCGTTCGGCAAGAAACAGGGCCAGGATCGCTTTCAGGTTGTGCCAGGGCAGCTTCATTCCGCTGCCTCCCTCAGACGCAGGTCATCCAGCCGGATCACGCGGCCCATGCGGGCGGCCAGGACCGGGTCATGCGTGGCCAGGATCAGGGTGCGGCCGCTGGCCAGGGCGATCAGCCCATCGGCAATGTCGCGCGCGGTCTGATGATCAAGATGCGCGGTCGGCTCGTCCGCCAGGATCAGCCCGGCGTCCGGCAGCAATGCGATCCGGGCCAGGGCCAGCCGCAGTGCCTCCCCACCCGACAGGCCCAGCCCTTTTTCACCGACCGGGGCAAGGCCCAGCCGGGCCGCGACTTCGGACAGTTTCGCGAAATCCAGCGCGTTGGAAATGGCATCGGCGGGGGCGGCGCGGCCCAGCGTGACATTGCGGCTAAGGCTGCCGGCAAAGATATGCGGGTCCTGCCCGATCCAGACCATCCGATGGCGCAGGGCGGCGGCGCTGTCGCCCGTCAATTCCAGCCCGTCGATCAGGATGCGTCCCGCCTGTGGCAGGGCCAGTCCGGCGAGGAGGGAGAGCAGGGTGGACTTGCCGCCGCCGCTGGGTGCCATGATGGCGACATGCTCCCCCGCCGCGATGTCCAGGCTGAAATCCCGGAAAACCGGCCTGTCCTGGCCGGTATGAGTAAAACGCAGCGCCTGGACGCGCAGGCCGGAGGCTTTGGCTAGGGCAATCCCGGCGGCTGGTGTGGCCGTATCGGCCCCCGGCAAAGGCAGGCCCTGGCGCGACAGGGCTTCCAGCCCGTCCAGCGCGGCTTTACCGGCGGCGCGATCATGCCAAGCGGCGGAAAGCTCGCGCAGCGGCTCGAAAAAGGCAGGGGCCAGCAGCAGGATGAACAGCCCTTCCGCCAGCGAAAGCCTGCCCGACCACGTGCCGAAATTGATCTGCCCCAACAGATGGAAGCCGACATAGACGGCGATCATCGCCACGCCCAAGGCCGCGAACAGTTCCAGCACGGAGGAGGACAGAAAGGCGATGCGCAACACCTTCATGCTGCGTTCGCGCAGGCTGTCGGCATCGGCACGCAGCCGTGTCGCCGTGGCATCCACCGCGCCCAGCGCGCGGATGGTGGCAAGACCCCGCAGCCGGTCCAGCAGGAAGGCGTTCATGCCGCCCAGCTGCGCCAACTGCGCCGCGCTGGCGGCCTTGGCGCGCCAGCCGATCAGCGCCATGAAGATCGGGATCAGCGGGGCCGCCAGCAGCAGCAGCAGACCGGCAACCCAGGACAGTGGGAAGATGCAGGCCAGGATGGCGGGCGGCACCAGCATGCAGCGCTGCCGGGCCGGCAGGAAGCGCGTCAGATAGGGCAGGATGGCTTCGGCCTGTTCGGCCAGCGCACTGGCGGCAAGGCCGGAGGCCGGGCGATCCTTGTTGAGAGGCGAACGCGCGGCCAGGGACCGGACGACGCCGTCCCGCAGGCGGCTTACCTCCGCACGGGCCGCCTGAAACACCAGCCTTGCCCCGATAGTGTCGCAGCCCGCCCGGATCAGTCCCAGCGCCAGCACGCCGGCTGCATGCGGCAGCACCGCTGCCACGCCCTCGCCAGCGGCGATGCGCCCGACCGCATCGGCCAGCAGCGCCGCCTGTCCAAGCCAGAGCAGGGAGGCAGCCGTCAGCACGGCGGAACCGGCGGCGGCACGTTTCATGATATCGCCTCGTCCGTGCTGGGCTTCCTGCGCCCAAGGGCTACGATACGGTCCTTGGCATCCAGAAGCTTCGTGACCTTGGAACCGAGCGACAACAGCATCGCCAGCCGCTCCGTCTCCAGCTGCTTCACATCCTCATACCAGGTGGTCAGCTGTTCGATCAGGCCATGCATTTCGCCCATCCGGTCCTGGGCATAGCGTTCTTCGGCGGTTCCTGGTGTCTGCATCAGGATTTCGCGCAGGATCGACAGGGTCGGATCAACCTCGCGCTTCTTGCGCTCCTCCGCCAGGGTTCGCAGAATCTGCCACACATCACCGGGGGTTGTGAAGAAATCGCGCCGATCGCTGGGGAGATGCTTCAGGACGACGAGATTCCAGCCCTGCAATTCGCGCAGGCTCATCGATACATTGGAACGGGAGATGCCCAGGGCCTCCACGATCTGATCGGCGCAAAGCGGTTCCTGCGACACGTAAAGCAGGGCGTAGATCTGGCCCACCGTGCGGTTTATGCCCCAGCGGCTGCCCATTTCACCGAAATGCAGCACGAAGGACTGGATCAGCGGGGGGAGGTTCATGATAGATGTCCGACAGAGATTTCAGAAATTTCTGAAAAGTCAGATACTCCTCACCCTATCCATGCGCAAGTGCTGAAGAACGGGCTCGGACAATCGGTCTCACCCATTCCGCGCATGGTGTATGCGGGAATACCGCATCAACGCCCCAAACCCTGAATGCAGTCAGGCCTAGTCCGTCACGCCATCATCACGTAGAAATGAAAGGAGAATTCTTGATCGGCCCCGTTTCGGGGCGCCCTATCGTGACCCCGGGATGTGCATGAGGCTTCTTCAACTGCTGACCGGCCCGCAGGCCACGCCACGCTATCGCCTGATCGTGAGCGCGGGGCTTTCGGGGCTTGCCAGTACGCTGGTGCTCGCCATCGTGAACATGGCGGCCCAGGAAATCGCGGACGGGTCGCATGAGGGGGTGGACTGGCTGTTCGCGGGCGTGTTCGCGGGCAGCATCCTGACCTATCTGGCGGCGGAGCTTTACCTGATCGGGCGCAGCACGCGCGATATCGAAACCGCCCTGCACGACATGCGCGTCCGATTGCTGACCCTGCTGCGGGGGGCCGATCCCCTGAAGCTGGAACATTTCGGCGAGGCGCGGCTGTATGAAAGCATCGCGCGCGGCAGCGAGGCGATTTCGCGCAACGCGCCCTATCTGGCGATGAATTTCCGGTCGGTCGTCCAGGTGCTGGCGGTGGCGATCTATATCGGATCGATTTCGCTTTTGGCGCTGACGCTCGTCCTGGCCGTGATCGCCATCGCGGGCTGGAAATATATCGGCATGGCCCGCATGACCCAGGCCCGCTATGGCGAGGTGCAGCAGGAGGAAAACCGCCTGTTCGAAAGCACCGATGATCTGATGGACGGTTTCAAGGAAGTTCGCCTGTCGAGCGCGCGCAGCCGCGATCTGGGCGCAGCCTTTGCCGGGCTGTCGGACCGGGCGCGGTCGGTCGGGGTGGATGTGCAGATCGCCGCCTTCCACCAGTCGATCTTCGGGCAGGTGGCGTTCTTTTTTCTGCTGGGGGTGATCGTCTTCGTCGTGCCCAGCTATTCGCAGACCTTCAGCGCCCAGGTGGTGCAGATCACCACGGCGGCCCTGTTCATGATCGGCCCGCTTTCCGGCGCGATCCAGTCCGTCAGTGTGCTGGGCGCGGCGGAGGCGGATGCCGCGCGCATGTTCGAACTGGAAGCGCTGTTGCAGGACATGCAGGAACCGAAGGGGGAGGTGACGGGCGCGCCTCTGCCGGTTGGCCTGGACGAACTGCGGCTGGATGGCGTTGCCTTCCGCTATCCGGCCAAGGGTGGGGACGAGCCCTTCGCACTTGGCCCCATCGACCTTGCGATCCATCGGGGTGAGATCGTTTTCATCACCGGCGGCAACGGCGCGGGCAAGACGACGCTGGTCAAGCTCTTGACCGGGCTCTATGCCCCCGATGCGGGGCGCCTGCTGTGGAACGGCGCGGTCGTCAGCGATGGCTTGCGGCCGATCTATCGCGAGCGGATTTCGGCCGTATTCTCCGACTTCCACCTGTTCCGGCACTTCCATGGACTGGCCCGCTTCGATGCGGCGCGGGCCGATGCGCTGCTGCGCCTGATGGAGCTGGAAGGGGTGGTCGACATCTCCGCCCAGGGGTTCGGACGTACCGATCTGTCGGCGGGGCAGCGCAAGCGCCTGGCGCTGATCGCCGCCCTGCTGGAAGATCGCCCGCTTCTGGTGCTGGACGAATGGGCGGCCGACCAGGACCCGCGTTTCCGCAAGCGCTTTTATCAGGAAATCCTGCCGGGGCTGCGCGCGGAAGGACGCACGGTGATCGCCATCACCCATGACGACCATTATTTCGATGCGGCGGATCGCCGGCTGCATTTGGACGCGGGCAGCCTGTGGGAGATCACCCCGGCCGAAGGGGCGCGGTCATGAAGCGCCTGCATGCCCTGGTGGCGTCGCTGCCGCAGGAAATCCGCCGTGCCCTGGTGCTGCATTCCGTGCTGGGGGCTGCGAGCACGACGGGCGTGCTGGTGGTGGTGACGCTGGCGGCCCAGCATGCCCAGTCCGGCCATGCCGACATGGCTCTGCTGCTTCTGCTGGGCCTTGCCATCCTGGTCTTCGCGACCTCCCAGGGCGCGGTGATGCGCAGCAGCGCACAGCAGGTCGGGGCCTTCATTCATGCCCGGCGGACCGAGCTGTTCCAGGATATCCGCCAGGCGACGCCGGCGGCGCTGGATGCGGTCGGGCGCCAGCCCCTGCATGCGGCCCTGACGCGCGACTGCCAGCTCATCACCCGACATCTTCCCTATCTGGTGATGGCCCTGCAACAGGCGGTGCTGTTGATCGGCGTAGGCGTCTATATCGCCTATCTGTCCGTCATCGCCTTTGTCATCACCGCGCTGTTCTGCGCGCTGGCTACCGGCTTCCATATGCGCCGGATGCAGGCCCTGGCTGCGGCGAGGCTGGAGGCGGTGGAGGCGGAACGGACCCTGTTCGACGGGTTGCGCGGCGTGCTGGCCGGCTTCAAGGAGCTGAAACTGTCGCGCGACCGATCCGCCGCCATCGGGCGGGAGCTTGCGGGGGCATCTACCCGCACACGCGACAGCAATACCGCCATCCAGAAGCGCCTGGGTTTCCAGTTCACGCTGATCGAAGCGCTGTTCTATGTGCTGGTCGGGTTGACCGTCTTCGTCGCGCCGATTTTCGTCAGCGATTATCAGACCATCGTGATTCCGGCGTCGACGGCGGCCCTGTTCCTGATCGGCCCCATGTCCACTTTGGCCATCACCCTGCCAGCCGTTGGCGATGTGGAAACGGCCATGGCCAATATCGAAGCGCTGCATAGGCGTCTGCGCGACGAACAGGCCAAGGCGGCGGACGAAACCAGCCTGCCGCTGGATGGAGAAATCCGCTCGCTCGCGCTGCGCGACATCCGGTTCCGCTACCCGGAGGAGGGTGGGCTGCCCGGCTTCGCGCTGGGGCCGGTATCGGCGCGCTTCCAGGCGGGCGAGATCACTTTCATCACGGGCGGCAACGGGGCGGGCAAGTCCACCCTGCTGCACCTTCTGACCGCGCTGGTGCCCGCGCAATCCGGTGCGATCCTGGTCAATGGCACGGCATTGCAGCCCGGCCAGGAACAGGCCTATCGCGACCGGATTTCCGCGGTCTTCTATGACTTTCACCTGTTCCGCGTGCTCTATGGTATCGGTACGGTCGATCCGGATCGCGCGGCGGAGCTGCTACAACGGCTGGAGATGGCGCAGAAGGTGGAGATCCGCGACGGGGCCTTTTCCACCGTCGATCTGTCCTCGGGCCAGCGCAAGCGCCTTGCCCTGGTCCTGGCGGAGCTGGAGGACAAGCCGATCATCGTGCTGGATGAATGGGCGGCGGATCAGGACCCGCATTTCCGCAAGGTGTTCTATCGGGAAATCCTGCCCGATCTGAAGCGGCGCGGCAAAATCGTGATCTGTGTCACCCATGACGACCGCTATTTCGATGCGGCCGACCGGGTGTTGCGTATGGATGAGGGGAAACTGACCCGGAATTAGGCCTGTCGGGTTTAAATGGAATTGCCCCTGGTATTTTCCCCCGCTCTTCGAGGCTCGCTATCGCTCGCGCCTCAGAGTGAGGGAAAATCTACAAAAAGGCCCGCATGCCTCGAGGAGGCCCGAGAGGGCCGTCTCGAAGGAGCGGGCGTCAGAACGATGCCTCAATCCAGACGCGGCAGAACTAGGCCTGAAACTGCCCGGGCAATGGCGGTTCGCTGTTGACGCAGAGCACCCGGCTGTCGGAACCCAGGCCCAGCTCGTCGCGCCGATGGGAAGCCGCCGCAACCAGCCCCGCCAGCCCGGCCACGCCGGTATCGCCCACCAGAAGCGGCGCATCACCGCTCGCCCCGGTCCATAATGCGGCCTGCAGGGCGCGGGGACCCGTTTCCTCGATCGCGATGGCGGCGAAGGCTGCCGTGCTGAGAATCCGCCAGGCCGGGCGGGATGGTCTGCCGCAGGCCAGCCCCACCATGCCCGTCTCCAGATCGCCGGGAACCGACCGTTCCTCGCCCGCAGCAAGGCTGGCTTGCAGGCAGGCGGCCGTCAGCGGTTCGACCAGGATCACCTTCGCCTCCAGCCTGTGCAGCGCGCGCCAATATCCGGCCAGCACGCCGGCCGCCATGCCGCCCACGCCGCATTGCAGAAAGATATGGGTCGGGCGCTGGTCCTGAAGCTGGTCGACCAGTTCCTGCCCCAGCAGGCTATAACCTTCCATGATGGCCTGGGTGACGGGCAGGCCGCCGCGATAATCGGTATCGGTGACCAGCAGGCGGTTCGGTGCTTCCGCCGCATAGCGTTCGGCCGCCAGAACCGCATCGTCATAGGTGCCGTCCAGGATGTCGAGCGCGGCCCCGGCATCGATCAGCCTGTCCAGCCGGGGCTGGTCCACGCCGCGCCCCACGAAAATCCGTGCCTGACAGCCGAATTTCCGCGCCGCCCAGGCCAGGGCCAGCCCGTGATTGCCATCGGTGGCCGCCACGGCTTCCACATTGGCAATCGCGTCGGGCGCCTGGTCCTGCAACAGACAATGCAGGCCATAGGGGGCACCCAGTGCCTTGACCCCACCCAGGCCGAAACGCTGCCCTTCATCCTTGCACCACAGCGCGGCGATGCCGAGCTTTTCGGCCAGCCCTGGCAGATGGCGCAGGGGTGTGACCGCATAGTCCTGCCAGCCGGTGATGTCCCGCTGCGCCCGGTCCATGCCCTGAGGCGACAGGATATCCGCGATATCCGCAAAGAGGCGGCCTGTCTGCCAGTCGGGCGACAGGGTCAGGGATGGCGCGGCGGGGGCGAAAGTGATCATGCCTTCAGCTATATCAGGTGCCGCATGTGCGGAAAAGCGAGCGCGGGCTTTCTGCAATCGATCCAATGCATTATGCTTGCCCTATGCCAGTCAGAAAAGCAGACAGCCAGGATCAGTGCCGCGCCATGAAGCCCGTATTCCGATCTTTCCTGCTGCTGGCCTGGGCCATGCTGTTTCCGGCGATGGCTGCCGCGCAGCAGGCTGATGGCGATCTGCCCTATCGGCCCGATACCATCCCGGTGGAGCAATACAGCCCCAACAGCCTGGAACAGCGCTATATTTCCGATCCGCGCTCACGCCCACATGACCGCTATCTGGCGATCTACGGCGGCTCGACCGCCGGGGTGTATTTCCGCATCGCCGGCGCGCTCTGCGCCGTGATGGAACACAGCTTCGACCAGCATGGCATACGCTGCGCGCCGCTGCGTTCCGGCGGGGTCGGCAGCAATGTGCAGTTGATGCGCGAAGGCCGGGTCCAGGTCATGATCGTGCAGTCCGACACCAACTATCAGGCAGCGAATGGGGAGCTGTTCCTGCCGGGCGCCCGTTCGCTGATGTCCCTGCATAACGAGGCGGGCGTCCTGGTCGTGCGCCGTGGCAGCGGCATCGGCGGGCCGCGCGACCTGCCGGGCAAGCGGATCAATCTGGGGCCGCGTGATTCGGCCTCCAATGCGCTGTGGCAGGAATACCTGGCCTCGCTTGGCCTGGCAGAGGCGGATTTCCGCCGCGTCTATGCCATTCCGCAGGATATCAACCGCGATGCGCTCTGCGGCGGCACGATCGATGTCTTCGGGCTTTGGATCGGCCATCCGGCCCCGGTGATCGATAATATTCTGGCGCTCTGCGATGCCGATCTGGTCGGCATGTGGGACAGCGCGCTTGCCGGCCTGCTGGAGCAGAAGCGCTATCTGTTCCGTCAGACCATTCCGGCCGGGACCTATGCGCGCCAGCAGGCGCCGCTATCGACCTATGGCATCAAGGCGTCGCTGGTCGCCTATGACCGGCTTGATGCCGATATCGCCTATTGGCTGGTGCGGGCGGTGGCGGAGAATCTGGATGTCTTCCGCGCCCAGCATCCGGCCCTGGCCCATCTGCAATTGGAAGAAATGGTTGCCGACGGCAATTTCCTGCCCTTCCACGAAGGCGCGGCACGCTATTGGCGCGAGCGCCAGATGCTGGCGAAGGCAGGTGGGGAAAACCCCACAAATCATTGAATTCGGGTACCCTATAGCGTTGCGGCCTTCCCCTGTTTCCGGAGGAAGGCCGCGATGGGCGCTTTGTTTCGTCAGTACCCTGCGCCGTCAGGCCCAGGGCGAGTCACTATTGCGACTGCCGGCAGTAATAGGCCGGCGGGGGCAGTTGCGCCGCAGCAGAAGCCTGCAGGGATTCGGGCATCCGGGGAGGAAGGCAGGGATAGGGAATGGCTTCCGCCTGCGCCGTCATCTCGATGTCCGCACCGATCTCAACATCGTCAGACATGCGGCAGGCACCAGCGCAGGGCGGTAGCGCTGAAGCGCTGCCTTCCGCAGACAGACGACACCACGCACAGAAGGGAGGATGGATATTTTCCGCCAGCGCGCCGATTTCGATATCATCGGACATCCGGCAGGGAAAACCGCAGGGCGGAGGGTAACTATCCCCGAGCAGCGTCATGTCGACATCCGGACCAGTTTCAATATCGTCGGACATCCGGCAGGGAAAACCGCAGGGCGGAGGGTAACTATCCCCAAGCAGCGTCATGTCGACATCCGGACCGGTTTCGATATCGTCGGATATCCGGCAGGGAGAACCGCAGGCCAGAGGGTAACTATCCCCGAGCAGCGACAGGTCGATATCGTCGGCAACACGACAGGCAAGGCAGGGCGGAAAGGCTTCCAATCCGGCCTCCGGCGCGCGGCAGTTCGCGCAGAAGGGCCGGGGGTATTCCACAGCCGCGATTTCCGCGCCCATACGCGAGTAGGTGCAGGGCATCGGCCCCGCGTCGGCTTCCGCGCCCATGCGTGAGTAGGTGCAGGGCATCGGCCCCGCGTCGGCTTCCGCGCCCATACGCGAGTAGGTGCAGGGCATCGGCCCCGCGTCGGCTTCCGCGCCCATGCGTGAGTAGGTGCAGGGCATCGGCCCAGCGTCGGCTTCCGCGCCCATACGTGAGAAGGTGCAGGGCTGCGGCCCGGCTTCGCTGCGGACTTCCGCGCCATGGAAGATATCTTCATCGTCCTGGGGGACGGTAAAGCGGGGGGCCCGATACTGTGCGCCATCAACTGCGGAGGTGTCCCGCCCCTCAGCAATATCGGAATTCCGATCGATCCAAGATTTCGGCATGGCCGGCCTCCTCTCCGTGTTGGTCCCGGCGGGAATTCCCGCCGATCCTGCATAGCGCCCCGACTTCGACATCCGAGCGTCAGTTTCCCCTGCCCAACTGCCCAATGCAGCCAGAGGGTATGCAATTTCCTGTTACCTGACAAGGGTATAAGCTCCCCAATGGGCGGGCGGAGCGGCATCGTTGACATTTCCGATCGCAGCACGCCAACTGCGGCCGGGAAATGCGCCGGGGGGCGCTGCCGGGGGGCGAAACGACAAAATGGACGAGGCTTTGCGTGTCGCAGACCTTTCTTGACCACTGCCTGGCCCTTGCGCCGCACTACTCGCTGCATGACCTTGCCAATGGCGATTATCTGCTGGTTTCCGAGGAGCGTACGGTTCGCCTGAAGGACCCGAACTATCGGCGCGTCGTGCCGCTGTTGACGGGATGGCATACGGGCGAGCAGATTCTGGTGCAGATGGTCGGTGCCAATCCCGCGGGGCGGGAACGCCAGGGCGCGGCCGATTTCCTCTCAGCCATGCTGGAACGCGGCTATGTGGTCGCGGTTGACCCCTGGTCGGATACGGCACGCAGCGCCCTGCGCTCAGCCAGCGGGCTTGAACCGTTGGGTACCGACCGACGCCTGGCGGAATGGAAAATCGCCGTGCTGCCCTTCGGCGTGGACAGCGCGGCGGGGCAGGCCGCTTCCGCCGAACTGGTCGCGATGCTGGCGGCGGAGGGTTTCAGTATCGCCGATCTGCACCATGCCAATCTGGCTATCGGCGTGCTGGATGACTATCTGCAGCCCAGCCTGACCGGATTGGCCAGGGCGTGGGCGGAGCGGAAACTGCCCTGGATTCCCTTCAAGCCGGGGGGAAGCCGTGCCCTGCTGGGTCCGGTCATCGCGCCCTGGCAGACCGGCGGCGCCTGTTTTCACTGCCTGATCCGCAGGATGGGGGAGCACCGGCCTGGCGAGCGCGTGATCGCGGCCCAGATGCGCGGCGCGCGACCGGCCAAGGGCTGGACCAAAGCCAGTCTTGCCCTGGCCCAGGCTCGCGCCACGCTGGAGGTGACACAATACGCCCTTGGCATGCGGCAGGATCTGGCGCGCCAGCTGCTGGCCCTGTCGGTCTGGGACGGCCAATGTCAGGCGCATCTCATTCCCAGTTTTCCGGATTGCCCGCATTGCGGCCCGGCGAAGGGGGAGGCCAGGCCGGTACCCATCCGGATCGAGGAGGCAGGAGCCATCCAGGATGCGGAGGCGGGCTGGCGCGTCCTGTCGCCGGAACAGGCACTGGCCAGGCTGGAAGGCGTGGTCAGCCCGATCACCGGCATCGTGTCGTCCATACGTGCCTTGAAACTGCCGGAAGGGCTGCATGTCTATGTCGCTTCGCAAGGATCCGCGGCACCGCTTGACCCGCGCCAGAACCGCACGCTGGGTCAGCCCGGCGGTGCATCCGGCAAGGGCGTGACCGACATCCAGGCGAAGATCAGCTGCCTGGCGGAGGCGGTGGAACGCTATGCCGCGCAATGGACCGGGGCGCAGCCGACCCGCCTTGCAAGCTGGCGGGAGCTTGGTCAGGATGCGCCGAACCCGGCATACTTTCTGGGTTTCAGCGCCCGGCAATATGCCGAGCGGGAGACGCGCAACGTCCTTCTGGGCCGGATGAACCGGATTCCGGAACCATTCCGCCCGGATGCGCGCATTGAATGGTGTCCCGCCTGGTCGCTGCGCGACGATGCCCCGCGCTGGCTTCCTGCCCGCTACTGCCATTTTGACTACGCCAATCCCGATGTGGCGGAAGACCATCCCTTCTGTCTGGCCGATTCGAATGGCTGCTCGTCCGGCGGCAATCTGGAAGAGGCCATCCTGCAGGGCTTCCTGGAACTGGTGGAGCGCGATGCGGTCGCCATCTGGTGGTATAACCGGCTGCGCCTGCCGGAAATCGATCTGACCGGGTTGGATGATGGCTTTGTCGGGGCGGTGCGAAGCTTTTTCCAGAACAAGGGCAAGCAGGTGCATGTGCTGGATCTGACGACGGATCTGGGCATTCCCGTCGCCGTTGCCATGGCCGCCTCCGAAGGGGGGCGGCGCATCATGCTGGGGCTGGGGTCGCATCTGGATGGTCGGCTGGCGGTGCTGCGTGCGCTGACCGAGCTGGTACAGTCCAGCCCGTTCGACGAGGACGGGGCCGACCGCAGGAACCCGCTGGTCGATCGGGAATTGTGGGACTGGCTGGACCAGGCGACTTTCGACAACCAGCCCTATCTGCTGCCGGCCGAGGAGGCCCGTCGCGGGGTGGCGGACCTGCCGCGCCCGCGCTTTCCGTCCGTCGGGGCGGGGTTGCGGGACTGCGTGCAGCGCATGGCCGATGCCGGCCATGATATCATCGTCCATGATCTGAGCCGGGCTGATCTGCCGCTGAACTGCGTGCGGGTCGTCGTGCCCGGGCTCTGTCATTTCTGGAACCGTCGCGGGGCGGAGCGGCTGTATCAGGCGCCGCTGCGCATGGGACGCCTGGCCGCCCCCCTGGCGGAGGCGGAGCTGAATCCGCTGAACTTCTTCCTGTGAGGGTACGCGGCATGACGGACGCCTGGATGCGCGAACTGGGGCTGGCCTTGGTGCCTGGCGTGCGTGCGGTGCGGTTCGATCCCCAGGCCGGGCGGCTGGTTCTGGACGATTCCTGGCAAGGTCCGATCGCTTTCTCGCCGGTGACGGCGGGGGAGGCGGCCCTGGTCGAACGGCTGCTGGGCCAGGGCGCGCGCTGGTTCGATCTGGTCGTTGCAGCCGATGGCGGGGTGGATGGGCAACAGGATGGGGATCTGCGCCGGATCTGTGTCGCGCTGTCGCGCGGCCAGTTGCTGCGCTGGTATTTCGGGGCGCCCGATGATCCCGCAGCGATGCTGGAAAGCCGATCCAGCCAATATTGCCTGCTTCCCCTGCCGGTAGGCGATGACATGGCCGCGGCCGCGGCCGCGCTGGAACCTTCGGTCTATCTGCGCCAGCAGGCGGGGCAGACCATATTGCATTCGGCCCTGCTGCACGCCTCCATCACCCTGTTGCCGACCGGCCAGGATTTGAAGGCCGCGATTCTGGAGGAGGGGAATCTTTCGCCCGGCAGGGCGCGGGATTTCAGGTCTTTCCTCTATGCCGCCGGTTTTCTTGACCGCCCCGACCGTCAGGACCTGCCATGGGAATTCCATGATCTGATGTTCCACGACAGTAGCCGCCTGTCCGGCCCGGTCGGTGTTGCGGGCAAGGGCGACCGTTTCCAAGGGCGCTTGCCCAAGCCACCCCAGCGCAAACCCCCGATGGCGGGCCGGGTGGTTTCCCTGCCTGATCCGGCGGGCACACCGTCCTACTCCCTGGCGCATCTGCTGGAGGCGCGCCGCTCCCGGCGCAGCCCGCAGGCGGAGCCCCTGCGGCTGGAGCAGCTATCGGCCCTGTTGTGGCGCGCGGCCCGGCGCCAGCCGGCGCCGGAGCATGTGCAGGGTGCGGCCTGGTGGCGGCCGATCCCGGGCGGCGGGGCGGTGCAGGAGCTGGAATTCTATCTGGCCGTTCATCGCTGCGACGGCTTGGAGGCGGGCTTTTATCACTATGACGGCGTTGCCCATGCGCTGGTGCACTTGCCGGACCGGCCTGGGGCGCTGCGCGATCTGCTCAACCTGTCGACGGCATCAATGTCCTTCGCCGACAGCGTGGGCACGCCCGATTGCGTGCTGGTCATCGCCTCGCGCATGAACCGTCTGGCCCGGGAATATCACGGCATTGCCTATCGGCTGTCGCTGCTGCATGCGGGCCTGGCCTTGCAGACCTTCTATCTGGTGGCGACCGATCTGGGCCTGTCCGGCTGTGCCAACGGAACGGGCCGGTCGGATCTGTTTGCGGTATTGACCGGGCTCGACCCGCTGGAGGAGACCTCCATCGGTGAGTTCGCGCTGAATGGCGGTATCGGGGACCAGGAAGCCGCGCCCCGCAAAACGCATTGATGGGGGGAAGCATGATGTCCGATCCGAGCGATGCCCTGATGATCGAGGATTTCGCGACGCGCCATATCTCCGGGCTGGAGCAGGCCTTGGGGGCGGAAGGGCTGCTGGATCCCGAAACGCCGTTCGGGAAATTCTGGCGTGCGACCCTGGACCAGCCCAAGGCGCGCATGACGGATTTCGTGGTGGCCGTCGGTGCGGATGGCGCACCGCAGGGGGCGGCGCTCCTGTTCCGGCGTCTGGTGGGCCGGCTGGCCGGGCGCACCTCGCTGATCTGGGTTCCCGTAGCACTGCGTCGCCAGGGTATCGGCAGCCGCCTGAAACGGGAGATGGATAGGCGGCTGCACGGCCATGGCCTGACCATGCACTATGGCATGCTGTATCAGCGCAGCGAGGAGGCGGAAGGGTTCCTGGCGGCCAACGGCTTTGCGCTATGCAGCAATGATCTGATCATCGGCTGGAACGGCGAAACCTATCCCAAGGAGCCGGTCGCGGGGCTGCGCTGCGCCATCTATCGCGGCGGGGACGGCGTGATGAACCAGAAGATCGCCGATTTCCAGAACCGCGCTTTCATCCGCGAGCCGCTGGTCCCGATTTTGACGGCGGAGATCGTCGAGTCCATCCTGACCGAGGAGGGCAGCTGGATGATGATCGCAACGCAGGAGGCGACGGGGGCGATCGCCGGCATCTGCGAATGCACCGATACGGCTATCTTTCCCAGCATTTCCATCGGCCGGCGCTATTGGGCCTCAGGCCTGGCGGAATGGATCGGTGGCCAGTGTCTGGATATCTATGTGGCCGCCGGGATCGAACGGCCCTGGACCATTGTTCGCAAGTCCAACCACGCCTCCATCAACTTCCTGGCCCGGATGAACTGGCATCCCGATGCGGAAAGCTGGGCCTATCGCGCGGCGGTTCCGTCGGATAAGGACTATCCCCGGGATCGATAGGCCGCCAGGGCTTCGGGCGTATCCAGATCGACCAGCACGCCGTCGGTCTCCATCTCCACCTCGGCCACCAGATCGGCATATTCCCCGATCAGATGCTTGGCCCCGCTATCGCCGGACAACATGCGCATCTCGGCAAAAAAACGCCGGTCCCAGAGCACGGGATTGCCACGCTTGCCCTGATGGGTCGGCACCACGATGGCGCGGCCTTCCAGCGGGTTGAAGGCGGCGATCATCCGCTTCAGCGTGCGGGCATCGACACCGGGCATGTCGCCCAGCATCACGAAGGCCCCATCCCATTCCGCCGGGATGGCGGAAAGACCCGTGGCGAGGGAGGTGGAAAGCCCCGCCGCATAGTCAGGATTGTGCAGGAACTGAACGCAATCGGCCGGCGCGGCGGCGCCCAGCACGGAATTGACCTGGTCCGCCTGATGGCCGGTAACGGCCAGCACTGGGCGCTCGACCCCGGCATCCAGCAGCGCCGTCAGGGCATGCACGGCAAGCGGGCGGCCCTGGAAGGCCAGCAGCAGCTTGTTTTCCCTGCCCATCCGGCGGGACTGTCCGGCCGCCAGCAGGATGGCGCCGATCCGTGATGCGCGCTGAACCGGCGCGGGCGGGGGGCTGCCTTCGCGTGGCTGGGGTCGGCTGGCGATTTCCGTCAGCAGGCCGCCCGCACCCATCGCCATGATGTCGCGCCGGGTGACCGGAATGTCCGCCGCGATGCGTTGCAGCACCCAGTCGAAGCCATTGACCTTGGGCGAGCGCGCGCAACCCGGCAATCCGATCACCGGCACGTCGCCAACCCGGCCCAGCAGCATCAGATTGCCGGGATCGACCGGCATGCCGAAATGTTCCACCACGCCGCCCACGGCTTCGATGGCCGCCGGAATGACGTCGCGCCGGTCCGTGATGGCCGAAGCCCCGGCAATCAATATGGGGGAAAGCCCGCGCGCCAGCTGGTCGCGAATGGCCTGCGCCAGCGGCGGCACCTTGTGCGGCGTGCGGCTGCTGAAGGCCAGCTCTCCGCCCACGCCGGTCATGCGGTCGGCCAGCACGCCTTCGGTCTTGTCCAGCACCGAGGATTTGATGGAGGGCAATTCGGTCTGGATCAGCCCGGCGCGCCTGGGTCGGAACGGGGCCAGCCGGATCAGCGCGTCCGCACCGGCCCGGGCCAGCTTCTCGGCCGCCAGCACCGCGGCTTCCGGCGCGGCGAAGGGGATGATCTTGACGGTTGCCAGCATCTGGCGCGGCTCCACCGCTGCAAAGGGCGGCAGGGTGGCAATGGTGATTGCCTCGTCGATCAGGTTGATCTCGTCCAGCCGGGCGCGATCCACCACCAGCACGCCGGCTTCCGCTGCGATCAGATTGACCCGTCCGGTGAAGGGTTCCGTCACGCCAAGGCCGGTTCCGGCGGCGGCCCTGGCGATGCGGCTGGCTGCCTCATCCTCCGGGCAATCGCCCGGCTCCAGGCGGATGGCGATCACCTCGGCAATGCCGGCCGCGCGCAGGGCCGTGACATCGCCGGCCGACAGGCGCCGTCCTTTCCGGAAGCTTGCCCCTGGCAGCCGGATCGAATGGGCCAGGATCAGCCCTTCGGCATCGTCGGCCGGCCAGGTCGCGAAAATCATGATCGCCCGCCCGGCGGGGCGTGCAGAATCTGGGTCACTTCCGCCAGGATGGATATGGCGATTTCGGCGGGGGAGACGGCACCGATGGCAAGGCCCACCGGCCCGCGTATCCGCGCGATCTCTTCGGCCGAATGACCCTGCGCCGTCAGGCGTTCAATCCGCTTGGCATGGGTCTTCCGGCTGCCCAGCGCGCCGATATAGAAGGCCGGGCTGCGGATCGCCGCCGCCAGGGCCGGATCATCCAGCTTCGGATCATGGGTCAGCGTGATCACCGCCGTGCGCCGGTCAGGGGCAAGGTCAGCCATCGCCTCGTCCGGCCAGCGCGGATCCAGCGTTACGCCGGGGAAGCGCGCCTCCGTCGCCCAGGCCGTGCGCGGGTCGATCACCTGCACCGCATAGCCCGCCATTGCCGCCATGGGCGCCAGAACCTGCGAGATATGGACGGCGCCGACCAGCATCATCCGGCGCGGCGGGTTATGGATATGCAGGAACAGGCGGGTATTACCGATTTCAACCGCGCCGGAACGGTCCTTCGCGAAGGCATCTTCCAGGGCGGCCAAAGCCTCCGCCCCCAGCTCCAGCGCGCCCTGGATCCGTGTTCCCACGACAAGGGCCTGATCGCCGCTGCCCAGATCGGTCACCATCGCCGCACGCTGTTTGCTGGCGCGGGCCTGCTGCAAGGCCTGGAACAGGTCAAGCTTCATGGTTCGAACCGTTCCACAAACACTTCCACGCGCCCGCCGCAGGCCAGGCCCACTTCCCAGGCCATGGCATCGGTCACACCGAATTCCATCAGGCGCGGCTCGCCCGTCACGATCGCATCGATTGCTTCGGTCACCACCGCGCCTTCGATACAGCCGCCGGAGACGGATCCGGTGAAGGAGCCATCCTCGGCGACGACGAGCTGGCTGCCGACCGGGCGGGGGGAGGACCCCCAGGTCGATACCACGGTCGCGACCGCGACCCCGCGGCCCTGGTCCAGCCAGGCCTTGGCCTGATCCATCGGATCGGTTTCATTAGCCTGCTGCATTACTAACCCTGCCGTTCGAAGAGTTTCGTGTCGATTTCCAACGCGTCGATGATGGCCTCATTCTGGTCATTGAAGTGGCCCGAGAATTTCCCTGCGAAACCGGTAGAGTCTTCAAAGCCCTTGGGGCCCTTGAACTTCAAGGCCACGTAGATGTTTGCAAGGCCTTGGAATTTCTCTTTTGTGCCATCAATGAACCGTGTGGGAACCTTCATGGCATCAATCGTGGTGTCGTCCGACAATGCTTCCAGTTTCCGAAAAGCGCTCAGCTCCGATCCTTTCCAACCCAGCTTCAGGTTTTCCACCGTGTCTCGGATAATGGCGCGATCTTCGTTTTCCAGTGGAACAAGCGCGACGGCTGTATCTATCGGCATCTCGTTCTCCTCTAGCTGAATTCGGGCGGCGCCAAGCCGGCGTTATGATACCACGTCAAGGCAGCGGCTACGCCATCCACATCGGACATAACGGTACCAGCATGCACTCCAAGCTGTGCCAGGCGATGTTGGAAATAGGGTTTATGGCGCCATTCTACAATGAAGGCCGCTCTAAGTCCTTTTATCCGAGGCTGCTCCCATGCCTTATGGGGTTCCGGGAGGATCGTGAACATTCCACTTTGTGAAGCAATGCGGGGAATAAACAGCGCAGGGCGGAAGATTTTGACGGTCGTCTGTTTAAACGGGCCTGTCTCCTTTTCATCCTGCAGAGAAAGAAGGTCGGGCATTTCTGCCGCGTGAATCTTTCCATCCGTATCCTTCCCCGACTGGACGGCGAAGAACGCAGCGATCAGGGGATTTGTTGTCCAATCCAGCAACCGGGTCGGCAGCCCGTGATGCTGTGCTACTGCTAACCACGCCCAATCGTCGCCGCGATCCGGGCTATTGGTCAAATATGGCCTTGCCTGACCCTTGAAGGCTTCCAGCAATCGCCTTTCTTCGGCGCTGCTGACCGTTCCCTTTCTTCCTATCTTTGGCTTCAGTTCGTGGCTGGTATCTGTAACGCCTCGAAATATCCAGTTTTGGCTTGTGCGACGGTCCAGAAATTTCTGAAATTCCCGCCACCGCTCCCTGCCACTGCGTGCGACTTCCTTGTATTCGCTTGCCGGCGTGGTCCTCATGCCGCCAACCCTCTCCAGCGACGCATTTCGGCCTGGGCTTCCACCCGGTCGCGCCCGATGGCCTGGGCGAGATCGGCAAGCGAGGTCAGATTATGCACCGGCAGGAAATCGTCCACATGCGCGATCAGGGCACGGATGCCTTGCGCGCGCGGCTCGAACCCATCCCAGCGCAGCAGCGGATTCAGCCAGACCAGCCGCCTACAGCTTTTATGTAGGCGTTCGATCTCCACCGACAAGCCGCTGGCTCCGTCACGGTCCAGCCCGTCGGTGATCAACAGAACCTGCGCGCCCTGGCCGAGGACCCGGCGCGACCAGTAGCGGTTGAATTCCTTCAGACAGCCGCCGATCCGCGTGCCGCCCGACCAATCTTCCACCTGTGCCCCGATCCTGGCCAGGGCCACATCCGGGTCCTTGTCGCGCATATGCCGGGTGACATTGGTCAGCCGCGTACCGAACAGGAAGGTGTGCACCCGGTCCCGGTCATTGGTGATGGCATGGACGAAATGCAGCAGCATGCGGGCATAGCGATCCATCGATCCCGATATGTCGCACAGGATCACCAAAGGGGGACGGCGCATGCGTCGCTTGCGGCGTTTCAGATCGATCATGTCCAGCCCCTTGCGCAGGCTGGCGCGCATGGTGCGGCGCATATCGGCCCGGCCGCCACGGGCCGAAGGCGAGAAACGTCGGGTCGGCAATTCGGAAATCGGCAGGCGCAGATTGCGGATCACCCGCTTCGCCTCGGCGATTTCCGCCGCCGTCATCTGCTCGAAATCCTTCCTCTGCAGACGTTCGGAGGCGGAGAAGGTAAGCGCCATATCCATCTGGATTTCGGTTTCTTCATGGACGTTCGCGCCATCATCGCCCCGGTTCTCGCCCGCCATGGCTTCGGCCACGCGCTGGGACAGGTCGGATTTCTCGCCCGCTTCCTCACCCTTCATCATGGGCAGGACGAGGCTCATCACTTTTTCCAGGATGTTGGGATTGCGCCAGAAGACATGAAAGGCCTGGTCAAAGATTTCGCGCTGGTCGCGGCGATTGACCAGCACCGCATGCAGGGCCCAATAGAAATCCCTGCGCGAGCCCAGCCCGACCGCTTCGACGGCTTCCACCGCGCGCAGCATCTTGGCTGGCCCGACCGGCAGGCCGGCCCGGCGCAGCACGCGTGCGAAATACAGGATGTTTTCCGCCAGCCTGCCGCCCTCGACGGCCTGGTCGGGCAGGGGCTTGGCCTGGGGCGGGGCTGCGGTCTGCGTCACGCCTTGGCGGCCTCCCGCGCCTCGCGCCGCACCTCTTCCAGAATACGCGACGCTTCCGACCCCTGCAGCTTGGCGATGTCGTCCTGGTATTTCAGCAGCGCCCCCAGCGTGTCGTTGATGGTCTGCGGATCAAGCGCCAGCCGGTCGAGCTGCAGCAGCGCATGCGCCCAGTCGATGGTTTCCGCCACGCCCGGCAGCTTGAACAGATCCAGCCCGCGCAGCTTCTGCACGAAGGCCACCACTTCCCGCGACAGGGCAGCCGGGGCTTCCGGCGCCTTGATCTTCAGGATTTCCAATTCGCGTTCTGCGGAAGGATAATCGACCCAGTAATAGAAACAGCGCCGCTTGATCGCATCATGGATTTCGCGCGTGCGGTTGGAGGTGATGATGACGATGGGCGGTTCCGGCGCCTTGATCGTGCCCAGCTCCGGAATCGTTACCTGATAATCGGCCAGCACTTCCAGCAGGAAGGCTTCGAAAGGCTCGTCCGTCCGGTCCAGCTCGTCGATCAGCAGGATGGGCGCGCCGTTGGCATGCGGTCGCATGGCCTTCAGGATCGGGCGTTCGATCAGGAAGGACGGGTTGAACAGGTCGTTTTCCAGCGTGTTGCGGTCGCGGTCGCCCGACGCTTCCGCCAGCCGGATTTCCACCATCTGCCGGGCATAGTTCCATTCATAGACCGCGGAGGCGACATCCAGCCCTTCATAGCATTGCAGCCGCACCAGATCGCGGCCCAGCGTGGCCGACAGGACCTTGGCGATTTCCGTCTTGCCGACGCCGGCCTCCCCCTCCAGGAACAGCGGGCGTTGCAGCTTCAGGGCCAGGAAAAGCGCGGTGGACAGGCTGCGTTCGGCGACATAGCCGCCCTGGCCAAGCAGGGCTTCCACCGCATCAACGCTGGCGGGCAGGGGTGTGGACATGCGAAAATACCTGTTATGGGTTACTTGCGGATCCACTGGCCCGCTTCGGTCTTGATCCAGGTGCCGGGCGCTGCGCGCGACAGGATCTGCTGGGCATAGACCCGGCCGACCTCTTCCGGCGGGATGCCCTGTTCCTGGGCGCGCTGGGCATAGACCGTGCGGCGTTCGGCATTGATCGTTTCGACCGCGGCGGCGGCGGAAGCTTCGCGCGCTTCCATGAACCCGTCAAAACGTTCGCCGGCGGCGCCGGATGCGCGCAGCGCATCGGCGGATTGGGCATGCGCCGAACCGGCCCATAGCAGCAGGCCGGCCCCGATGGCGGCCAGGCCGAGCAGCAGCCGGCGCCGGTCGATTTCGAATTCCTGTCGATGGGCTGCTTGGGTTCGGGCAGCGCTGCGCTGTCTCTGTCGCATCTGATCGTCGTATCGCATGGGCGCTTCCACCTCAGAAAATATCGGGCTTGGACTGGATATCCTGCTTGGCCTGTTCTTCGACGCGCAGGCGGACATCGGCGTCCAGCTTTATGTTCAGATTGATGGTGATCGGTTCTTTCGGGGCCTCGACCCGGACGGTCGGGGTACAGGCAGCAACCAGACCACCCAGCGCCAGCAGGACCGCCGGAGCCGTCAGTCGGATTACGCGCTCGGTGGTTTGGGGCATGCGTTTCGCTCTCTTCTCGTTCATTGCAGACACCTTAGACGTCTCCGCCTTCGGCTCCAAGTGCTCAGCGGTCCTGTCCGGTAACCCAGCGCAGGACATCTTCCGTCGTGGCAAAGCCCAATAGCAGGAAACCCGACAGCCGGTCGAAATCGCTGTCCAGATTGATGTTCAGGCGAAAAGGATACCCGTCAAGCAAGGCAGGATTGCGGCCGTCAAGGGAAAGCCCCAGCCGGCCCAGCCCATTGGTCGCTTTGTTCACCCGCACCGACAGGCTGTCATAGCGGAAATCCTGCAAGGCCTGCAGCAACAGATCGACGCTGGCATTGGAGGCGCTCAACTGCTCGTCCAGCGTATTGCCGCGATAGGCGATCCGGCCCGGGGCATCCGACTGCAACTGGCCTTCATCGATGGCGACCACGCCGTTTTCATAGCGCACCGGCAGCACGCCCGACAGCGTTCCTTCTCCTGACAGGCCTTCCAGATCGATCAGCCGGAAGATGCTTGCAAGATCAACGTGCTCGGCGTGGATTTCCGTCGCGATCCGCTGCGCATCGGGCGCAATCCGGACATCGCGGGTGGAAAGCCGCCCATTCAGCACCGGGATGATCAGCGAATCGATATCCAACCCGCCATCGCCACGGATCGCATAGGTCAGGTCGATCGGCCCGGCCAGCAACCCACCCACCTCCATCAGCGCCGCCAGTTTCTGTCGGGGCAGGGTGGCGGGCGGGTTGGCCATATCGAAGGAAACGCGCCCGGTCAGCGCGCTGAGGCGTCCGGGGCCAACGTCAACACCAATCCCGGTCAGGTCCAGATCGACCCGTCCGGACCGCTTCGCCCCCAGGATCAGATTGCCTTCAGCCTTGATTTCGCCCACCACATTGCCGAGCGCTTCCACCCTGGGGCTGAGGGCGGAAGGCTGTAATCCACCGGGTTCGAAGGCCAGCGGGGCCAGCTTGAACGCAATGCGTGGCGTGGCCCCCAGGCTGGCCGTGCCTGACAGGTCCAGCTTTCCAGCGGCACCGGTCAGCTTTGCTGTCAGGCGCGGCGTCGGCTGATCCAGGTCGCGGGCGGACAGGGTCAGCACCAGCGGCCCATGCAGCAGGCTTTCGCGATCCATCGTCAGCGTATCGACGGAAAGGGAGGCCTGGGCTTCATCCCCCATCTGGCGCAGCAGCCCGTCCACCCCGTCCAGCACAAGGTCGCGACCCTGGGCGGTGATCCGCGCCCCCTTCAGCGACAGGGCACGGGCATCGGCCGTGGCCGTGGCGATCATCGCGCCGGTATCGACACGCACGGGCCCTGCCGGATCGGCACCCCGCAGCAGGACGGACAGGGCGCGCAGCGGCAGATCGGCCGTCAGGCTGCCTACAGGGTCTGTGATGTCCAGGCCGATCCTGCCCGTCTTGTCCTGCTGGATGCGCACCAGCCCCGCCCCTTCCACCGGGCGGATGGTCAGGCCGCCGGGCAGGTCCAAAGCCGGCAGCCGCAGGGTGGAGGCGGGGCCGAGATCAAGCGTCAGCGCATCGCCTTTCCGGTCCACCCTGCCTTCCATATCCGCGATCACCGAAACGGGTCTGGATAATGCCGCGACAGTTGCCGACATTTCGATATCGGCGGAGAACCCTGCATCAAGGTTCTGCCCATCGGCCGATAGCGCCTTCAGGGCAAGGCTGGCGGTGCCGGCGCTGCCCATCAACCCCTTGGATACGAGCAGCAGGCGCAGATTGTCGGCCTGCAGCCTTGGATTTGCCCCAAGTTCGAACCGCGCATCACCGGCCAGACGCAGATTGGCAAGCGTGGTGTCCAGCCAGATTTCCCCATCCCCGGCCGGGCGGGCGGGATCGGCCAGATCGATATCCAGCCGCCTTGCCTGCAGGACGAGATCGCGCTGCGGTGCCGTGAACCCTGCTTCCGGCGGCAGCAGGGCCAGTAGCGGGCTGTCCGCTTCCATCGCCGACAGGCGGAAGGGGGAGGCTATCCGCAGCCAGCGTTCGGACAGGGAGGCCTCCAGCGTGCCGGACAGATCCACCCCCTTGGCCCAGCCCCAATCCGGATGGGACAGCGATACATCCCGCGCTTCCGTCGTCAGCGTGAAATCGAGCCGGGGCAGATCGGCCAGATTGCCGGCCAGCAAGGACGAGATGGGGGCGTCCGCCTCGCCACGCAGGTCGATCGTGATCCGGCCATCCGCAACATGCCCGGGGCCGGCCAGCTTCGCGAGCGGGGCCAGTGAGGCATCCAGCGCGATGCGGAACGGCCCGCCAGCCGCCACCGGGCGCCAGCCGCCACCTTCCAGCGCTTCGACACGCAGGGTCAGGGCGGTATCCAAGCGGGTCAGGCCGCTGCCGCTGCCCAACCGACCGCTCAGGCCAAGTGCCAGCAGCGGGCCGGCCGGGCCATGGCGCGGGGTCAGATCAAGCTCGCCGCGCAGCGGTTCGTCGAAGGCGGTGCCTTGCAGATGCAGGCGGCCTTCCGGCAGCCCTTCCAGCCCGCGGCTCAGCACCGCGCCCAGATTGACGGTGGCCGCGCCCTGCGGCAAGGCAATGTCCAGCGTTGCATTGCGCAGCGACAAAGCTTCGATCGGCAGGTCGGGGATGGATGGCGCGGCGGATGGGGTTTGCTCGCCTTCAGGCGGGTTCAGCAGCCCCGCCAGCCAATCCGGCCGGGTGATGCGGTTATTCGCATCCAGGGCGAAGGCGCCATCCACCCCTTCGGCCACCACCGCATGCAGGCGGGGCGAGAATGGGTTGGACCAGCGAATTTCGAGATTGGCCCGGCGCAGATAAAAGCCGGGCAGGGACACATCCACCAGATCCACACGGGATGGTTCCAGGCGGGAAATCGTAAGCGATTGCAGCGGGATGCCCGCCATGACCGCAAGCCGGGGCAGAGCCCATTCGGCAAGCGGCAGGCGCCCGAGCCAAATTCCGCCGCCGAGCAACAGGATCAGGGCGAGTACCGCCAGCACGACAAACACCCCCCAACGCCTGGGC
>Ga0209066_10000917_pt1 | contig 40591 bp, 27 predicted proteins | sample All_14_2_FD_187198 | JGI IMG/M metagenome (GOLD analysis project Ga0209066, IMG submission 187198) | Freshwater microbial communities in response to fracking from Pennsylvania, USA - Allegheny Zone_MetaG_DW_15 (SPAdes) (version 2) ... | reverse complement strand
TCTGTGAATGGGTTTCGGGGCAATAAAGATACGAATAATACAGGGGAATGCATATATAAAATTTCGGTATTTATGCGTACAATGAGCGCCCATGTAGCTGATGCAATTGTAAGCAAAGAGAAACATATAGTATTACATACTATTGTGGGCAGTCAGACCAGAAACAGGAATACGGCTGGAGTTTTCTCCAATGAAACAGATAATTTCTTCCACTCTGCTACAGTATGTGTTGCTATTTTTTCACCTGGTCCCGTGACATCCATAGCTATACATAAACGGGTAGCAGGACGCAAATGGCGTATAAAGTCCTGCAACATATGGTTATTACGATAGGGGGTTTCGATGAATATCTGTGTCTGACTTTCTTTTGCTGAGCGGTCCTCGTAATCTTTCAGCGCTTTACCTCTGGCAGGTTCCTTTACCGGCAGGTAGCCATTAAAAGCAAAGCTCTGCCCATTTAAGCCGGAAGCCATTAGTGCCAGCAGCAGAGAAGAGGGTCCCGAAAGAGGAATAACACGGGATCCTACCTTGTGTGCCTCTGATACGAGGATACTGCCCGGGTCGGCAATACCAGGGCAGCCGGCCTCACTCATTACTCCTACCTCTTTACCCTCAACCAGCCAGGTACGCAATAATGCAACATCAGGACCGTGATGCTTGTCTATGAGTGAAAAAGTTATGCTATCTATAACAAGTGTAGCATGCAAACGACGAAGGAACCGACGGGCTGTGCGTACGTTCTCAACAAAATAATGAGTAATACGTTCTGTATGTGCAGCAACAGCAGGAGAGAGCGTATCTATTACATCATCTGCCACGGGCAGTGGAATCATATATAATATACCAGAAGCACTTTCACTATTCACTTAACAAACAAGTTTTTACAGGGTGAAGATACCTCATTACTTTTGATAAATGACGCTCCCTGACTCCTTCTATCAACGTAGCGATGTAGTGCAGATAGCCCGGGAACTACTGGGCAAAGTAATAATAACTGAGAAAGCAGGCATTACTACCAGTGCCATGATAACAGAAACAGAGGCTTATGCAGGAGTGACGGACAAAGCCTCACATGCATGGAGAGGAAGACGCACCCAACGCACAGAAGTAATGTATGCAGCAGGTGGTGTAGCTTATGTATATCTATGTTATGGCATCCACCACCTGTTTAACGTAGTAACGTATAAAGAAGATATACCACATGCCATATTGATAAGAGCAGCGTCCCCACTGGAGGGAACAGATATAATGCTGGAACGACGCAGGCATGAGCGCCTTACGCCATCCCTGACTGCAGGCCCTGGATCCATGAGCATGGCACTGGGCATACATACCAATGACAGCGGGATATGGCTGCAGGGGCCAGAAATAAGGCTTGAGGACCGCAGAATAATAATACCGGAGCATGAGATAGTGGCTACACCACGGATAGGTGTAGCCTATGCCGGAGAGGATGCATATCTCCCCTACCGCTTTTATGTAAAGGGGAACCCCTATGTAAGCAAGGGAAAATACCTGCAACAACCATAATATTACTATCAACAAAAAGGAGCTGATTTCTCAGCTCCTTTTTAAATAATATATGTGATGCCTCAAGGCTATTAATAAAGCTTAGGACAAGACCAGTTGTAGTTAGGATTACGCTCGCGCTTGTTAATACGGCCGAAGTAAATAAGTGATACTTCATAAGCACCAGCACTGCGTGTAGCAGGTGTGAAGCTGGAAATGTTCACATCATAGCTGATACCGATACGCATTTTAGACCATTCTATGCCAACATATGGAGAAACGGCATCCTGATAACGGTACCAGCCGCCGAGATAGAATATGGTATTTTTCTGATACTCCTCGTCATGCTCAGGGTTAAGAACGAAACCTACAGCAGCACCTATAGCTACCTCAGTAGCGCCTGCCTGGCTCTGATAAATACCGCTGGCATACAGTACTGTGTTAGGATTCATATCGAACGAGCCACCGATATATGCCGTGTGACGGGCATGAATCCTGGCAGTATCCTCATTCAGGAAAGTCTCAACAGGACGTGTGAGGTGATATTGTGAGTAACCGAGGTAGAATGTAGCATGGTCGGCAATCTGACCGGAGTACATAGCACCGAGATTGATATCGGAGTAGGTAAGATCGGCATTGGCAAAATACTCACCTGTAGGGTAAGCCAGGGTACCATCACCATTATTGTACATATCCTCGAAAGTGAGGCGGGCAAAGTTGATATTTTTTTGTACCAACATACCCTGCAAACCAAATGACAAGTGCTGCTGACGGTCGCGACCAAATGCTTTGTGATATGCAAGAGAACCACCGAAAGTAGTGTTTGTAAGACCACCTGAGCCTGCCTTATCATAAAAACCAAGCAAACCTATACCCAGCGCATCACCTTCCGGCAGCTTGCCTTTAAGCGCGGCAATATCGAAAGAAATAGAACCGGTAACGTAAGGGTTGGGTGATACAGAAGCCCACTGGGAGCGGTAATTACCGGAAAAACGCAGGTCATCGGCCACAAGACCGGTCATAGCAGGATTTAAGGTAAGAGGCGATGTGAAATATTGAGTAAAGTGTATATCCTGAGCTCTCAGTCCGCCTGACAAGAGCGTAGCAACACCTACTCCGAGTAATAATTTCTTCATCTTATATAACGTTAATTAAAGACAGTATTATGAATCAGAGACCCAAATTAAGCCAATAATTCATTTTATACAAGACATACTACAATATTATTTAGTTGGGTGTAAAATGAGGATGTTATCAAATAAATTAATAGGTAATGTATTTTCAGGTTTTTCCAAATAAAAACGAGCATTTTTTAACTATTTGTAATAGAAAATATGAATTTATAAGACATGATGTTTATACATAACAGGTAATGAAAGAACCATGTGACAGGAGCAGGAAATAATACCGGAAACTCACTAATGCAGCAAGGATTCTACAGATAAGATGAACCAAAACAACTACAGAAAAACAGCGGGGAGCTGTTTTGTATCTAATTTTGCAGCACTCTATGTACGATATTGAACAAATTGCAAAATGGTGCAGCGGTGACTGGCTTTCCCAAACCGATGCACATGCAGCAGTATGGGAACTGGCAACGGACAGCCGCAACATAAACAAACCAGAGCAGGCCATCTTTATAACGCTAACTACCCCACTGAGAGATGGTAACAACTATATAGCTGATGCATGGAACAAAGGAGTGCGCAACTTTCTGGTAAGCAAGGTGCCGGAACAGATACCCGCTGAAAGTAATATGCTGCTGGTAAGAGATACGCTGACAGCACTGCAACAGATAGCAGCGGCTCACCGTAAACAGTTCAGCATACCGGTAATAGGCATTACCGGCAGCAATGGAAAAACTATTGTAAAAGACTGGCTGGCAGCAATACTGGGCGAGGACAGGAATGTGGTGAAAAGCCCGCGCAGCTACAACTCACAGATAGGTGTACCACTATCGGTATGGCAGATGACCGCTGCACACCAGCTGGCAATATTTGAGGCAGGGATATCACAACCCGGTGAGATGGAAAGGCTGGAAAAGATAATAAATCCCGACATAGGCCTGTTTACGAACATAGGAGAGGCGCATAATGAAGGATTTCTGAACAGCCGACAAAAAATAAATGAAAAGCTGATACTGTTTCGCCATGCGCGGCTACTTATATATTGTGCCGACCAGCCTCAACTGCATGAATGTATAGCACAATATGTGAATAACCTGAAAGGAAGTGACAGTACAGACAGAATGCAACTGTTCACATGGTCGCGAAAGCACGCGGCAGACCTGCAAATAACAAAAACTGCTGCACAGGGTAGCAAAACCATAATACATGCCATACATGACGGAGCTGAACAATACATAACCATACCCTTTACAGATGAGGCATCTGTAGAAAACGCCATCAACTGCTGGTGCGTACTACTGACGCTGGGTATGCCACCGGATGTGATACTGGAGCGGATGGCCACCCTACAGCCGGTATCTATGCGCATGGAAATAAAACATGGCATCAATGACTCTACCATCATTAACGATGCCTACAACTCTGACCTGACATCACTGCAACTGGCACTGAACTACCTGGACCAGCAAAAGCAACACGGACACCATACGGTAATCATGTCGGACATTCTGCAGCCCGGAAAAGGAGACCTGGACCTGTATGATGAAGTGGCGGGACACATCGGGCGCAGAAATGTGCAGCGGTTCATAGGAATAGGACCAGCACTGTACAAAAACAAAGCTTCATTCAGAAAGTATCGTAAGCTGCGCAGTATCTTCTTTAAATCGACGGCTGCATTCCTGAAAAACTTTCATCTGCTGACCTTTGACAAAGAGGCTATACTACTAAAGGGGGCCAGACCATTTGCATTTGAGCAGATAGCCGTGCTGCTGGAGCAGAAAGTACACCAGACCGTAATGTCAATAGACCTGGCTGCGCTAAGGCAAAACCTGGACACATACCGCACTACGCTGAAGCCAGGTGTAAAGACCATGGCCATGGTAAAGGCATTTGCCTATGGCAGTGGCAGCTATGAGATAGCCAATGTGCTGCAATACTCTGGCATAGACTACCTGGCCGTGGCATATACCGACGAAGGTGTAACACTGCGCAAAGCAGGCATTAAAGTACCGGTAATGGTGATGAGCCCGGATGCTACATCATTTGACAGGATGATAGCATGGAAACTGGAGCCGGAGCTGTATAATTTCAGGTCGTTTGAAGCATTTGCATCTATAGCTGATACGCTGGGTGTACAGGAATATCCTGTACATATAAAGCTGGATACCGGTATGCACCGGCTGGGCTTTGGCCCCGATGATATGGCAGCACTGGGGGCAAGGCTGGCTGCAAGCCCTCAAATAAAGGTAGCCAGTATATTCAGCCATCTGGCGGCAAGTGATGATGCCACAGAAGATGAATTTACCATGCAGCAGGCCGCCCGCTTTGAAAAAATGAGCAGCGAGCTGATGACCGGATTGGCATACAAGCCTCTGAGACACATAAGCAACTCGGCAGGTATAGCACGTCATGAGACGCTGCAATATGATATGGTAAGGCTGGGGCTGGGGCTGTATGGTATAGATACCAGCAGCAGACTGGAAGGCAAGCTAAAACATATAAGCACCCTGCGTACCAGCATAGCACAGCTGCGGGATGTGCCAGCCGGTGACAGTATAGGATATGGCCACCATACATTTGCAACACGCGACATGCGTATAGCCACCATATGTATAGGATATGCTGACGGATACCCGAGAACCATGGGGCATGGACAGGCACATGTACTGATAAAGGGAATAAAAGCGCCAACGGTGGGTATTATATGCATGGATATGTGCATGGTAGATGTAACAGATATACCCTATGTAGCGGAGGGAGATGATGCTATTATATTCTCGGAAGAGCTACCGGTAACCCAACTGGCCCGGTGGGGGAAAACAATCCCGTATGAAATAATGGCAGGTATATCGCAACGGGTAAAAAGAGTGTACACAAACGGTGAATAGCAGGGTAAATACATGTGCCGGAGATGTAATAAAATGTTGCCTTTGAAAGATTGCAAGTACGACAAAAATCATTTTATATTTGTGTAAATACAATTTCACTTGTTCCGCAAACGAATACCAATATACTATGTACTGATAAGTATGATAGTATTTCCGGCAGCCACCTACTTCACCATGCAGCGATGGCTGGACGATGCTGACAAGCAAGCTGTAAGTGAAGCAGCAACTACGGCAGCTGCTGAAGACCTGCAATGCGAGCAAAACGTGAAACGGCTTACCGGGTATAGCAAAATAGGACCCCTGGCAGAATCGGCGAAGGCATGTGAAACCGAATCACTGCTGCCGCTGAAAATGACGCTGACTGCATACATAGCCGACCAGCAGCAATCGGGTAACATTATCAGCGCTTCAGTATTTCTGCGCCGTATGGCTGATAACTCATGGATAAACATCAATCCGGAACATGTATATCATCCGGCATCGCTACTGAAAGTGCCAGAGATGATAACCTTTCTTAAAAAGGCAGAAACAGAGCCAGGCCTGCTGGAGCAGAAGGTCCTGTTCAAGGCTCCCTACCGCGACCTGCCTACGCAGTACTACTCTGCCAAAACACTACAACCAGGCCACTCGTATACCATCAAAGAGCTGTTTCACTTTATGATAGTGTATTCAGACAACAACGCTAATGTGGAGCTGTTTGCAAGAATGGATCTGGCCCAGTTCAGCAGTATGTACCGTGCTATGCACCTTACGGTACCCAATATGACAGACTACAGCTATCAGGTAGGGCCTAAAGATTATTCAAGGTTTCTGGAGCTGCTGTTCAATGCATCATACCTGAGTCCGCAGGCATCGGAATTTGCGGCAGAACTGCTTACAGAAACAACCTTCAAAGACGGGCTGGTGAAACGAATCCCCAAAAACACAATCGTGGCTCACAAGATGGGCGAGTGGGGTGACGGGATTACTGTAGAGCTACATGACTGCGGTATCATATATCTGGCCAACAACCCCTACATACTATCAGTAATGACGAGGGGAACAGACATGCAGCATCTTTCGGATGTGATAGCCAATATATCTCAGATGAGCTATGAAGTAATGTCATCTCCATCTTTCAATTCCCCAGCGCTGGCTACTCAGTAATACGACTTTGTAACAGGGATTTTGCGACTTCGGCATCGTGAGGAGTATTGGTATTCATGATGGCATTATCATCATGTACCTGCAGCATCTTCACGTTGTCTTTGTTAAATATGAGCGCCTTTCTGGGACACTTGTAACCGGAGGCCATATGCTGCTGCAATAAGGGATATGCTGCCGGCTCCCAGATTGTAATCAAGGGCTCAGGCAAACCATCATGCGGACTGATAAAAGTAGTAGCAATACCTGTAGTATGACGGGATGATATAAGCTGCTGCAAAGTATGCTCTGTAACCAGCGGAAGATCGCAGGCTACAACCAGCCACGACACCTGAGAATGTGCCTGAAACGCGGACATGATGCCTACCAGTGGCCCTGCACCTTCTATACTATCGGCAATAGCCTGATAGCCGGCGGAAGCGACATCAGACACCTGCTCCTGCCTGCAGGAAATAAATACATTACTGCAAAAACGGCTCAGTAAATCGGCCATGTAATAACGCTGTTCTTTACCATGCCAGTTCATAGCAGCCTTATCCTGCCCCATGCGTGTACTGCGCCCGCCTGCCAGTACCAGTCCGTATAATACAGGCGCATTACTCTGCACGGCTAAAGTCACTTTTACCTCCTGTTTTTTCCATGAGCATTATATCCTTTATCACTATATCGTGGCTCATAGCCTTGCACATATCGTAAATAGTAAGGGCAGCTACAGTGGCGCCTGTGAGCGCTTCCATTTCTATACCCGTCTTAGCAGTAATAGCAGCTATACAGTCTATGACTACCTCCTGCCTGTCATTGACATGAATCCGCACATCGCAGTTATCCAGCCCCAGTGGATGACATAAGGGGATAAGCTCGCCGGTTTTCTTAGCCCCCATAATGCCGGCAATAACAGCAGTCTGAAACACAGACCCTTTTTTTGACTGAATATCACCATTCTCAAAATGGCGCATAACGGCCGCAGGCATAACTATAACGGCACGGGCGCGGGCCCTGCGGTGTGTGGCCGGCTTTGCGGCGACATCTACCATTTTTATTCGGCCCTGCTCATCAAGATGTGTAAACTCACTCATGCTTTCTATATTATCTTTTTCCAGGGCCAGATGCGATACACATCGCCCACTGTGAAGTCTGTTTTATCTTCCGGCAGCTCCATAAATGCATCGGCCTGCAGGAGATTAGAAAAATCGCCGGAGCCATTGCCCACAAGAGGGGTAGCTACCAGCCTGCCTGCGTCATCATATGCAAGTGATACCTGCAGGAAATACTGCAATGCAGGGGCAAATGAACACTCCCTGCCCAGCACCGCATAGGCAGCACGAGGTGCCGTACCTGTAAGCGAATGCTGCAACCAGGGAATCAGATACCGCCAGGTGCACATAAATGCAGATACAGGATTGCCCGGAAAGGCAAAGACATGTGCACTATGCTGCCGGTGTATGCCATACCAGAATGGCTTGCCCGGCCGCTGCCGCACCTTATGAAACAGCTGCTGCACACCCAGCTCATTTAGCACCGCGGGTACATGGTCGTACTTACCCATAGATACGCCACCACTTACCACGATGACATCGTAGCGGGAAAGACTATCGGCAAACATGGTACGCATAGCATCAACACTGTCCTTAATGTGCAGTAGCGTGGCACTGATACCCAGCGTGTGCAGGGCGGCTGCAATGGCATAACTGTTGGACCGGCGCACCTGTGCTGCAGCAGGTGTTTCATCTATATCCACCAGCTCAGTACCTGTGGTAATAATAGCTACCTGTGGCAATCTCTTCACAACAAGTGTATGCCTCCCTACCGATGCTGCCATGCTGATGACTGCTGCATCCATAATAGTGGATGTACCAATAACCTTTGCACCTGCGGCAATATCAGAGCCACGGACATGTACATTGGCACCCTGCTTTACCTGCTCTGCTTTCACGGTAGCGAAACCATCAGCAACATCCACATCTTCATACCTTATGACGGTATCTGCTGCGGGAGGCATCATACAGCCGGTCATGAGCTCGATGCAGCCACCGGCAGCTAACGATGTGGGTGGGGTATCACCTGCGGCCATTACGGCCTCTATACGGAATGTGCGCTGTCCAGAGGCATAATCGCTGTAGCGAATAGCAATACCATCCATGGTAACGCGATGATATGGCGGAAGGTCGCGGTCGGCAAAAATATCTTCGGCAAGTATCCTGCCCGTGGCCTGCAGCAACGGCACCTGCTCTACCCCCCACATACCGGGATGGCTCATAATCATTATTTCTGCCTCAGCTACACTTATCAATGCCATAACTGCACCAAAGCTACACCATAGCAAGGAAAGATAGCAGCATATAATAACGGCTACCTGACTACTATAATGCGTGCAACAGCCATATCGGTACCTGTATATAACCTGATGATATAGCTACCACCTGATAATGTACCCGGCAGGCTGACGGCAGCACTGAATGCACCACCTGAAGCCAGCAAATGCGTTTTGTAAACTATGCGCCCCAGTACATCTGTAACCTCGGCTGCGATATCATCGCCACTACCCAGCTGCCCGGATATTGTAAAGTTCCCATTGCCGGGGTTAGGTACTACCTGTACTGTACCAATGTACACTTCATCCACTCCTACCGGCGCTACCGATACTTTTACAGAATTGAAAGACTGTAATGCACAGACACCGGAACCAACTACGATACAGGTAACCGAGTCATGATTGCTGATAGTTGCCGTGTAAACAGCGTCTGTAGCCCCGGATATGGCAGTACTACCTATGAGCCACTGATAATGTGGTGCAGGGCCTGCTGTACCTGATACATTCGCTGTAAATGTAAACGACTGCTGATGACCAGATATAGCCCCCGGTACTGTACCAATAGTAACGACGGGAATGTAAGCTGAATCAACATTAAGCTCCAGCAATGGCGAAGCAACAGTATCTACCAACAGACAAGGCAGACTGCTAGCAAGCTTTACGCCAACCATATCACCATCAGATGGCAGGTATGAATAAAAGGGGCCTGTGGCTACCTGAGTGCCATTAAGCTCCCACATATACTGTGGTGCAGTGCCACCTGTGGCAGATACAGCAGAAAATACAGCAGCACTGCTCTGGCATAATATGCCGGAGGGCAGAACAGATGCTGTGACTGTGGGTAGTACGACCGGGGTAATGTGCATAAGAGTATCGGCTACATCGGTATTGTTAGTAACACAAAGCAGTGATGATGTGAGCCGTGCAGTGATAACGTCGCCATCAATGGGAGTATAGGTCATGTGATCTTCTGTGAGTCCCTGTATCACCTCCCCGTTTACCAGCCACATATACAGCGGCTCATCGCCTCCATTTACGGTAAGGGCTGTAAACAGTATTTCAGTACCTGCACATATGGGTGCAGCCGCACTGTGCGTAAGCGATACTGATGGTGTAACAAACCCATTGACGGTAACAGCAGCTGTAGCTGTGACCGCACCACAGGTATTGCTACGGGTATAAGAAACATGAGTGGTTCCTGCGGAAATACCTGTGAGTAAACCACCAGCATCTATGGAAGCGACTGCTGGTGCGTCTACAGACCATATACCATCTGTGGCACTGCCGGTAAACAGGATTACCCATCCTTCGCACGTAACGCTATCTCCTGCAACAGATGCTGCTGCCGGGATATCATTTACATATACCTCATGCTGTACGGTGCGTGATGTGCAGCTATTGGATACGGTGTAAATAACTGTATCCATACCCTTCGTAAGGCCGGACACTACACCACCGGTAACGGATGCAGCAGGATTGGCGACAGACCATAACCCGCCGGGGAAAACTGTAGCCAAAGTAATATCTGTACCCACACATACGCTATCGGGACCGGTGATCGTCGGTAGGCCGGTAATGTTCTCTACTTCATTTGTCATCACTACCGGGTTGTCATCAAAATATATTCCGGCCCTGTTGCTGATATGTGTATCGTCAGCTAATCCGTTACGGGCATTGACAGTAAACAGGACCATCCCTTTGTTATTGTCCTGGTCTGCACTATCGGGCAGGTTGATATCGGGGAAATCAAATTTTGCGATGGTATAGGCCCCATCATGGATAAGCGTATATACCATGGGTGCGGAAGCAACAACAGGTGTCAGCGAATTTTCGTCAAGAGATGCAGACAGTGTATCCAGTACATAAATATTGTGTGCTGTATCATTGCCCATGTTCTCAAAACGTATGCGGTACTCCAGCTGTGTACATGGAAGTATATATCCTTCGGGAGTAACCTGAATGTCGTTAGGGTCGTAAGAAGACTTGACCGTATCAATGCGTGTAAGTACATTATTGCCAGGTGTGACATCGCCGGAGAGTGGCTCTGCAGATAGTGTACTGCTTATAGTATCGCCGGGCAGTAACCAGGTAGCAGGCAGACCCGGGCGATCCAGAAACACAGAAATGTACCGCGTAGCAGTGCCGCTGGCAGAGAGTGGGGACAGATTCCATGTAATAGTATTGCCCGCTACTGATGTGGGCGGGATGGTAGCATGGTGAAAATCATATTCGGGGCTGAAAGTGAGTGTGACCTGCGGGCTTACAGAGGGGCAATTGAAATTGGAAATGATCATGTCATAACGGGCAGTATGCCTGCCACATGCCATAGTGCCGGAAACAGAAATATCATGATCTGAACTGCCGGAACAGGAGAGCCCGGCATAACGGGCAGGATGCTCTGCAATTGCTGAAACAGTATCGTACACCATACCTGAGGCAGGGCATGAGGGAGATATGCCACCTGAGGCATTAATTATCTGAAAGCCATATACAGTACCCGGTGAGCCTGACATAGGATAATAAAACCCGGATGTGGCAACAATGGTATCTACAGGCACCCCGGCAGAATCTACACGGGTAGTGATGGCAAATGGATTGTAATTATCGCCTGCATCAAAAATACAGTTTGTGTTGTTGTCCATATAATAGCGTACACTGGCGGTGCGGCAAAAGTGATATTCGTAAGAGAAAGAAACAGAATCCTGCGGGATACCACCGGCATAGACAACATGCTTTACCGTATAGGTGCCGGGAGCTGTATATGTGTGATAGATATGAGCAGCGGCTGCGCCCCCATCAGTTACCATAGCGGTAGCTGTATTGCTACCATCGCCGAACCATGTAGTCACTGAAAGGCCAGAGGCTGCGCTACAGGCTGCAATATGAAAATGAGCCGGAGCACAGGCAGTATCGGTACTGCCAATAACACTGTGTGATGCTATAAAGTGACCCACTGCAACCGGAACAGCTGCCGACAGCACAGTAGACATACCACATGTAATAGCGGTCCTGTATTGTGCCGGCACCAGCATAAGCGAGGTATATGCTGTTTCTGTAGCACCGGGAATATCTGTCCAGCCGGTACCGGTATCGCGCTGCCACTGAAAACTCATACCACAGGCAGGATATAAAACCGGAAGGCTTACTGTATTCTCACTACCGGTACACACTGCTGCTGAAGCCGTAAGCGCCGCTACCGGCGCGGGAGTGCCGGAACAAGCTGTAGTAACATTGAGCGTGCGGGCAGCTACACAGGAAGCAGCGGCTGTGGTATAGCTCACCACTACTGTGCCCGGAGCAATGCCCGTAACCTCGCCTACGGCACTGACAGTAGCGCTGGCATTGGAGCCGGACCAGGTGCCTGCACTGGCAGCAACTGCAAGACTGATACTGCTACCTATACATGCTACAACCGGACCTGACAGAGGGGAAATATCATCGCACTGCACCATATGAACCGACCTGCACCCTGTAGACAGCGTATAACTGATAGCAGATGAGCCCCCGGCAATACCTGTAACCATACCGGATGAACTGACTGAAGCCACAGCAGCACTACCAGACGACCAAACTCCTCCTGCCGGATAAGCTACAAGTGCAAAACTATCACCGGCACAAACTGTAGCAGGGCCTGTGATGGGATAGGGAGCATATATTGTGAATACTTCCTTTGATGAGATACAACCTGTAGGTAAGGTATAGGTAATAGTGGCTGTCCCCAGCGAATTTCCTACGGTGACACCCGTAACCGGATCTATAGAGAAGACAACGGGATTACTGACGGAAAATGTACCTCCTGAAGGAGATGCAACATAGGAAGCATTACTAAAATTACAGAAGCCATCGGGTCCGGTAATGGGGGATGGCAGAGGATTGACAGACAGTACAGATGTAGCACTGCAGCCGGTAGTGGGGTGTGTATAGGAAACCAGCGTGGTGCCGGGAGCAATGCCTGTGACAATGCCGGAAGCTGAGATACTGCCTACCGCAGGGGTACTGCTACTCCATATGCCACCACTAAACGGCTCTGAAAGCATTGTAGTAAGCCCCTGACAGACACTGTATGGACCTGACATAAACCCAGCAAGCGGATGAACGGTAACTACTGCTGTAGTACGACACCCTGTAGCCGCCGTATAGGTGACCAGCGCAGTACCGGCAGTGACCCCGGCAATGACTCCTGTAGCCGCACCAACCGTAACCGCAGCAGATGCGCTGCTCCATGTACCCCCGGGAGTGGTGGTACAGGTGAGTGTGGTAGTGCTACCGGCACAGACACCGAGGTTGCCAGTGATAGCCCCGGGAGAGGGAAGTACATTGACCGTGGTGGTAGAGAAGCAGCCGGTGGGCAATGTATATGAAAGGGTGCCAGAACCGGGACCTGATAATGCGGAAACGCCCACTCCCCACGGATGAACACTGAACAACCATGATGGAGTGGCAGACCAGACCCCACCTAAAGCACTGGTAACAATGGTATCGCCGGGGCAAACAACATGACTTACCGATGTTATATCAGGCAAGGGATATACTGTAACAGAGATAGTCCTTTTGCATAAACTAGTAGCGGTATATGTGATGATGGCAATACCCGGAGATAATCCGGATACAGTACCGTCGGCAGGGTTTACAGAAAGTGTAGCCGGAGACGAACTACTCCATGTGCCGCCCGGCGAGCCGGGAACAGACAGAGAAGACCCTGAGCCCTCGCACACAGAAGATGTACCTATAATATTGCCCGGAAGTGGATGTACCGTAACAGCCACTGTAGAAGTAAAGGCTCCTAAAGTATAGGTGACCGTAGCTGTACCCGGTGATGAGGATACATATGTGCCAGAGGTAGCGCCTATTGAAAATGATATATCTGATATACTCCACGTGCCGCCCGGGATACTACTAGTGAGCGTGCCCGAAGAGCCATTACAAACCGACAACTGACCTGAAATAACGCCGGCATCGCCTCTTACATGCAGGAAGGCAATTATTGCAATGAGGGTAAAGATGAGATTTTTCATAAGATACTGTTTTAAGATGCACTGAATAATATATTCTATGCCATACCAGGTAGTTACCCGGTATGGCATTTACTTATCAGAACAGCAATATCTGTTTTCCCCTACCCTATCTTTCCATTACTATCCTGAAGGTTTTTCTTTCTTCCCCGCTCTGTATAGTGAGCATATACACACCTGCCGCCAGCTGCGCAGGCATTACCACTGTCTCATCTATAGCGCCACGGCTCACAGCAGCAGACCTGCTCATGACTACCTGACCCAGCATGTTAGAGACTGTAACTATGGCATCAGCAGCTCCGTTTGCCACTACGCCTTTTATGTGGAAATTACCATTATTAGGATTAGGGAAAATGCGTATCATATCATCGCCGGTAACAGATGAAATACCTACCGGGAGAATGGTAACATACACATAGTTGAACGAAGTAACAGCGCACACACCGCTTCCTGTAATACGGCAGGTAACCGAATCATAATCGGCGAGTGTGGTAGTAGTGAATGTACCAGTAGTAACACCTGATACAGGAATGCTGTTTACATACCACTCATATACCGGAGCAGGACCGGCACCGGAAGCTGTAGCTATAAATGTGATAGGGTCGCCTGCATTCACCACCAAACCGGGAGAAGCAGATATACTAACCACAGGAATGTAAAGCGGATCTACCGTCTGGTGTATCACTACACTATTCACTGTATCGGCAAGACGACACAGATAGTTACTACCCATACGACAATACACAACATCACCATCTACAGGTATATAACTGTAGGTAGCACCTGTACCTGAGAATGCTCCGTTTACATACCACTGATAGCCTGGAGCAGTACCGCCCATGAATGGCGTGGCAGTAAATGAGACCAGTGTACCGGCACAGGAAGTATCATTGGGCGATACTGACAAATATGAAACAGGTGTGCCTGTAGGCAATACCGTCATGATAAGTGTATCTGCCACTACAGATGGGTCTGTACATGCCTGACTGCTGGTCATAGTAACGGAAACATTATCGCCATCGGAAGGCATATAGGAGTATGCATCACCTGCACTTACGATGGTACCGTTTACACTCCAGTAATAAGATGGTGCAACCCCACCTGCTACCGGAAGCGTGGTGAAGATAACCGGAGAACCACTACATACTGTATCATCAGTAGTAACAATGCTTACAGAAGCAGCTACTATTGGCGCCACTGTTACCTCTTTGGTAGCGGTACGTGATGCACAGCCATTTGTAACTGTATAGCTGATAATAGTAGTGCCTGCTACAATAGGAGTAACTATGCCTGTATCATTGATAGTACCTACAGCAGTATTGCTGCTGGCCCATACACCACCAGGAGTACTGTTAAACAAAGTATCGGTCAATGTGAGACAGATATGGCCCGGGCCTTCTATGGGGGCAATGCCTATAGTATTATGTACCTCATTAGTCATTACCACCTCATTATCGTCAAAATAAATACCAACACGATTCATGATGTCTGTACCATCGGCCAGTCCGCTGTATGCACGCACCCGGAAGAAGAATGCACCATCGGCCATATTGTGATGGGAAGTATCAGGCAGCATAATATTGGGGAAGTCGAACTTAACAATGTTGTTTACGCCATCATTGATAAGCGCGTAGTTCATAACATGTGAGGCTGACAATATTTCAACCGAGGCCGGGTCAACAGCGGCCGGCAGTGTATCCAGCACATGTATGTTGTGCGCTGTATCATTACCTGTATTTTCAAACCTTACCCTATACTCAAGCCATGTACAGGGGAGGATATAACCATCCGGCGAAACGGCAAGGTCGTTAGGGTCATAGGATGTCCTAACGGTATCTGTTCTGATAATGACATTATTATTAGTATCTGCATCACCAATAAATGGTGAGACTATTATTGATGACATAGCAGTATCACCCGGCACCAGCCAGGGGCCTATGGATGCCGGACGTTCCAGACGAAGTTTTACTGTTCTTGTTTCGAAAGCACCCATTGATGGAAGATTCCATGTAGCTGTGTTACCTATAACAGATGAAGGAGCCGGAGATGTACTTGTATAGCCTGTGAAGTAGCCATATTTAGGACTAAAGTTAATTTTCAATACAGGGCTAACGGGTGTACATAAATTGTTTTTCACCAGTACCGTAAACTGCTGCGAATGCCTTCCGGTCTTAACAGTTGCGTTTGCTGTAAGATCGAACGATGATGATATACCACATGACATTGCGATATTTCTTACCGGATATGTATTTACCAGTGCTATAATTGTATCATAAACCACACCTGATGCACAGGTAACCGTAAGCCCACCTGAAACCGGGATGGGACGGAATGCATATATAGTACCTACAGGGCCTGTAGCCACATAGTTAAAGCCACTTGTAACAACAATTGTATCCAACACTACACCTGCAGAATCTATCTCTACAGCTACCGCACTGTTATTGTAAGGCTCACTGCCATCCTTTACACAATTGCCATTCACATCTCTGAAAAGGCGTACCGGTAAAGTGCTGCAATAATTGTTTTCATAACTAAACAGCACTGTATCGACCGGTGTACCGGCATTAAAAAGAATATGCCTTACCGAGTAGGTGCCAGCCATTGCATATGTATGATATATGTGTGCATCTGATACAGGGCTACCTGTAAGCACCGAAGTATCAAAAGTACCATCACCGAAAGCTGTTACTACAGTAAATGCAGATGAAACGCCGCAACCTGACACATAAAAATGCGAGGGCGAACAAGTAACAGAGGGCGCTGGTATAACAGTGTGACTACCTATAGCATATTCAACACCTACATAAAGCGGGCCTGAATAGGCCGTAAGCCCGGTAGAATAACAGGTAATACGGCAACGGTAGTAGTAACCTGCTGTAGGATTATATGTATAAGGTACCGTATTGGCACCGGGAAGTGTAGCCCACGAAAGACCATCGGATGAGTACTCCCACTGTATAATATTGCCACATGAATAAGCATATGCCGGCAAATTGAGCGTAAGTGGTGTACCTATGCATACTACCGGGGCGCTGGAAGTGATAATGCCCGGAACCGGCGTACCCGTACAGGATGATGTAACCGTAACAACCCTGGTAGCCGTACCGCATGACCCAACAATATATGATATAGTAGCAGTACCGGTACCGGTACCATATACTGCACCACCAGTACCTACAGTAGCTACAGAAGATGCAGAAGATGCCCATGTACCCCCGACCGACAAGATACTGAGCGTGGTATGGGAACCGACACATAGCGCAGCAGTACCTGTAATACTACCCGGAGCAGTGGAAACAGTTACTACAGTAGCAGTGCTGCAACCTGATGATAAAACATATGAAATAGTAGTAGTGCCTACGCTATTACCTGTAACAAGGCCGGCAGATGACACTGTAGCCACCGCTGTATTTGTAGATAGCCAGGTACCACCCGGTGTGCTATGGCTAAGTGTGGAGGGCGTACCGAGACATATGAGCCCAGGCCCTGTGATGGGCGTAACGCTGCCTAAAATATTTACCGTATGAGTGCCCAAGCAACCTGCTGCAGTAGTATAACTAACAATAGCAGATCCCGGTGCAACACCTGATACCACCCCTCCAGAGATAATAGTAGCTATTGATGCCGGGGTAACAGACCATGTACCACCAACTACTGTAGTAAAAACAGTGTCGGGCGAACCGATGCAAATATTGGGTTGCCCTGAGACTGTGGGCGTTGCATATACAGTAAAAACAGCCGAAGCCACACAGCCATTGGGAGCAGTGTATGTAAGCGATGCAGTACCCGCAGAGACAGGAGTAACCGTTGCCGATGTAGGTGAGGCCGTTGCTACTGTGGCTACTGAAGGCAAACCACTGGTCCAGGTGCCGCTACCGGGAGTAGAGCCAATTGTCGCAAAACCACCAACGCAGGCCGACAGAGTGCCCCCGATAGGTGTAGGTGATGCATTGACGGTAACTGTGGAATAGGCAAAATCAGTACCATCGGTATAGGTAATGATAGCTGTACCTGCGGTAAGACCATTCAAAAAACCAGAAGAGGCCCCAATGGTAGCGACAGAAACATCACTACTGGTCCATGTACCACCGGTTACAGAATTGGTAAGGGTAACACCCATGCCCGTACATACTGTAGCCGGCCCAAGAATAGGAGGCAATGCTGCACTGGCGGAAAAAGAAACAAGAAGAGTGAGTAATAACAGGTTCAGGTATCTCATATAAAAATTAAATGACAAAATATATCTAATTGGGGTTTTCTATACTGCTAATATCAGGCGCAAAATAAATGACTGTTGTTAGTAATAACCAACAACGGTCTGATAATAAACCAGACTTAACATTTGCAAAAATACTAACTTATATGCTTTCAGACGATAATGATACGATTGCCAACCAGTTTTGGGACAACGGGGTGCAAATCAGGTGTTACGCAGTATTCCATATCATGCTCCAGTCCGAACTTTGCAAGGCGATGGTAGTGAGAACTATCTTTCAGAAACTCAATGAAGTTACTACCTCCGCTGCTATCGTAGAGGTGTTTTGCACCTCTGGCAGCATCACAGTTGGTATGAAATGCATGCTGGATACGGCTGAAAACAGCGCCTGCAAATAAGGTGTCTTCGAGATTGAACTTATCTTTCCATGAGGCGCAGCCCAACAATACATTTTTGTTTTGCGACAACAGATAGTCGCATATAGCAGAAAGGTTCAGGAACGAGCCAATAATTATCTCTGCAGCCCCCTCTACCATATGCAGTAACCGTGTACCATTGGTAGTAGTGAGTACAAGGGATTTACCTTCGATAAATGAACGGGGATACTCCAGCGGAGAGTTGCCATGCTGAAGGCCTTCTGCCACTTTTCCATCCCGCTCCCCACCTGTAATACTATCGGGCGTTGCAGCGCCAATAGCTATACACTCACTTACAGATGCTACAGGGATAACGTCTTTTGCACCATTGTGCAGTGCGGCAGTAATAGTAGATGTGGCGCGAAAAATGTCAATGATAACCACAACTGCATCATTTGTGTCATATAAATGAAGCAGCGCCGGCGAAAGGCACACTTCAAGACATGGTTTGTCTGCTTTTATCATAAAGCGGCAAAGATATTCTGTTATACATAAAAAGCCCCCGCGTATACGGGGGCCTGAATATTGCGTAAGGTTATTTTAGTAAACCCACATGTCATGTTCTTTATTGAAGATTTCTTCAGCGGCACGTTTACTTTCATACAAAGCTTCCATTTCGCTGTAGTTGTGATCTCTGAAGCTTTCGCCATAACCACCGGAAATAAGACCGAAAGGATTGCTCACCTTAGTGATACGTGAAGCAAACATGCGACTTTCAAAGAACTCATCCCATGTAGGCCTGAACATATCATTGTAAGGATTGATAGCCTCATAATTAGCAAGCAGACCACGAATATCAGGGTAATAAAGCCAGAACATAGCCTGTGAACCACGATATAAGTTGGTAGTAGGGTCATATATATCCTTAACCGGAGCAAGACCTACTATGCGTACCACCATCTGACCTACATTACGATCAAATATCCAGTCTTCTTTAACCCTGTATTTTGTAATCTGCTCAGGTTTAAAGTCTGTAACTTTAATACGCATTGTTTCTGTACCGTCAATGTCGGTTACATACTCCGTATCTTTTTTACCGGCCAGCATTTCTTCCAGCGCTTCTTTTTCCAGTACAGAAGTAAAGCGATCATCGAAAGTACCGTAAGCTACAATTTTCCCTTTTTTGATAGCGTCAATGAGAATTTCTATGAGCATACCACCGCCGGTATGTTCATCACCTGCATAACGGAAAGCAATATTCTGCTTTTCAAAGGTGTTGATTTCCCTCCATACGCGTTTTTTCCAGAGAATATCATCTTCTCGAATATACTGCCAGGGAATTGGCACACGCTTACGGTCCTTTGGAGCCACGCGGTCATAAGCGCCATCTGGAGTGCGTGAAGGCAACCACTGAGCGCTTACGCCCGACTGAGTAGCCGGAACAGCCGGATCGGCCTGGGCAAACAAACTGGTACCTGACAGAATAGCGGCGGATGTCAGCGCAATTTTGAATGCATTTAAAAAAGTCATATCCTCTAAAGTATTTTAAAGTTTATCTACAAAGTTAAAACATCAGAACAATGAAAGTACTATCTGACCCAAAGTTCTGGTCTGTCCGTCAGGGCCAATAGCTTTAATATTCTCAATGAAGACCTTATCACCAGGACGTGCCATCTGCTGCGCTTTTGCTATGTTAGCAACATCTGAGAAGCGACAGCCTTTAGGATTGTCATTAGTGAATGGGCCGATAATGTCTTTACCTCTTGGCAACATACTGTAAGTAAAGGAAACAATTCTGAAAGATGCAGCAAATTCGAAAGATTCAAGAACAGCGATTGGCGCTATCTGAATACGGAATTTTGCGGCTTCCATGCTACCACCTGGGATACCACCGATTTTTACAACCGGGTCAGGTATACGCTTAACGCGCACTTCCATGCTACCTACTTTCTTCAGGGTCTTATCCTGTGTACGCGCCATGATACCTACTTCTACCTTTCCAGGCTTATCAACACGGATATTATAATGTCCTTTTACTGATGAGTCGCGGATTTTAGCTCCGGGAATATCAAGAGACACATCCTCTACGGAATAACCAGCAGCAGCAACCGTAACAGGGTTATCAACGCCGATGTAGAACACGTTCATCTTATCGAGCTGCATAGAAGCACCTGTGCTACCTACCATGTATTCAAACTTCCAGTCGCGAACAATTGGTTCGCCTTCAGTTTTTAGTGTTATCTGACCGCGAACAGTCTGCAGACCTGTACCTTTTGCTACAGTTTCCCAGGGAACAACACCATTAGCCGCAGGCTTAGTGGTACCACCACCTGCCATTACTTTTACTTCCGGCCTGTTTGCCTTGTTGAAGGCAGCAAGCATAATTGCTGCTTCAATTTTCTGACCTTCAAGCGCGTATGTAGTAGTAGGGAGGGCTACCGCACCGATGGTATCAAACTTGATATCTTTAAGGTGCGCTTCCTGAAACAGCTTATTGATAATGAGCTGCTGGCTGCTACGTACGTCGTTCTGGAACTTAGAGAACAGCGCCAGCGATGCTACCGCAGGCATGTGTTCGAAGTTTTCAATATTCCAGTCTGCCTTAGGATTATGGTCATTTTTCACTGCTGGTTTAATAGCAAGTGGCAGTGTTTTTGCCATAGCTGCAGTATCGGCAGGATTAACCTGCTGCAGGAAAAACTCACGCAATGCCTGTATTTTAGCCTTAAGTGTATCACCACCTTTCTTTTCAACCAGGAGCAATGTGGTAGCATCAATGTTGTCCATTTTATCGGGCATTGTGCTATCTTCATGAGAATAACCACCCGCTTCCATAACTACTCTGCGCTTCCAGTCATTAAGGTATTTTACCATCTCATCGGCCTGCTTCACTACCTCATCAGCTTTCTCTCTGTATGGCCTTACCTTTTCGGCCTGACCAGGAGCATTCTCATTCTCCTTGATCATCTGATACACCTCATTCGTCTTCTGCTCTATCGACTGATTAGATCTGTCGATACTAACACTCAACGTCTTGAAGGCGTTAAGGATCTCGTTAGATACATTTAGGGCCAGCAGGGCTGTCAACACCAGATACATCAGGTTGATCATTAACTGCCGCGGCTCTTTAGGTATAGACATTCTTTATCTTTTACTATTAGTTAGTAATATTTTGTTACAGCCCAGATAATTAACGACCCTGCATAGCAGACAGCATGTTGCCATATACCTGATTAAGGGTAGTAAGGTTTTTAGCCAGCAGCGCAATCTGGTCTTTAGTATTTGCTGCATCTTTAGCGCTGGAAGCCATTGCATCAGAAGCAGTAACAAGGTTGCTGTAGAATTTGTTCATAGCTTTCAGATGGTTGTTGGCATCTGTAAGTTCTACTTCATATATCTGATTGAGGCTACCCAGGTTCTTAGAGAGCACTTTTACCTGCTCATGGAACTTCATAGTATCATCAGCAGCTACATTGAATGCACCCATTGTTTTGGTAGCACCTGCAAAAGTATCTTTCATCTTACCCAGTGCATCAGCAGCTTCGCGTGCACTCTGAGAGTAAGCACCGGTAGCAGCTGTAACTTCTGTAATATCCTTCATCTGCTCCACTGTATTTCCGAATTTCTGGAAATTCTCGCCCAGACGCTTAATAACTGTAGGGTTGACCTGTGAGTCTTCCAACATTTTATCGAGCGCTTTGGCAGGAGATTCTTTCTTTACAGCATTAGCATTTTTTTCATGAGCTTCTACGTGAGGGCTCTTTGTGATATCCGGATAGAAACGCTCCCAGTAGTAGTCGGCGTGTGGAGGAAGTATACCAAGCAGGGCAAACAGAAACACTTCCACAGACATACCCGCAGTAAGCATGACACTACCACCGGGCCAGTGCTGGATTTTGAACAGGGCTCCCAAAAGAACCACCGAGGCACCCAGACCGATGATCAGATTTTTAACGTACTTACCTCTGTCGGTTTCAAAGAATAAAGTAATTGATTTCATTTTATCCGGTTTTTTCTTGTCGTTTTTACTGTATGTATGTGTTAAATATGGGTATTAAAACCTATTCTTATCTCATAGGGCGCCTGTTGCTCAACGCAGGGTTAATCTGAGTATATACGCAACGGAAACCAATGTATGCTTTTGCAGTGTCTTTATATTCATAATCGCGGGTACTTACCTGCAGATAATATGATATATCGCGCCAGCTACCACCACGTACTACTTTACGCTTCATGTACATTGGGTCGCTTTCTTTTGAATTGAAAACTATGTTAGGGTTCATATCCGCCATCTGGTTGTAAGAACCACCGAAGTAAGCAGAATTTGTCCATTCGGAAACGTTACCCGCCATATTTTTCAGACCATAATCATTGGCATTGTATTTGTCAACAGGTACGGTATAAAGACCACCATCTGCTGCATAGTTGCCACGCAGTGGTTTGAAGTTAGCGAGGTAACAACCTTTTTTGTTGATGATGTAAGGACCACCCCATGGGTAAGGAGACTGGTTACGACCACCACGTGCTGCCCACTCCCACTCCTGCTCAGATGGCAGACGGAATTTACCTTCGGTGTACATGCGTGATTTTTCACGCTCTGTAACCCAAGCGTGTGTACGCCAGTGACAGAATGCATTACACTGCTCCCAGTTAACACCTACAACAGGATATCTGTTGAAGCCGGGGAACCAATAGTACTGCATTGCAATAGGTTCGTTGTACGAGTAATTAAACTGGCGCACCCAAACTGTAGTATCGGGGTAAACACCAATATTGTTGTCATGAACATACTTGGTACGGGACTCATTCTGATGAGCGATAGAAGCAGCAACATCGAAAGTAGCATAATGATACTGAAGCCTTGATGCATCTATTTCTTTACGTCCCCAACCAGACTGTTCGGCAGGTATGTACATAGAAGCCAGCTGATCCTGAACTTCAGGGTCGCGCCAGTTAATGCGCTTCCTGTAGTCTATATGCTGAGATCCATCCGGCATGTCCTTAAAATCGCCCAGCAGGAAGTGTGCGATAGAGTCTCTTACATAGTTGGTAAACTGACGGTATTCGGCATTCGAAATCTCAGTTGCATCCATGTAGAAACCTGTTATCTGCACAGTATGTATCGTCGCATCGTTTCTGCCACGGATATCCTCATCGCTTGCGCCCATTTTGTAGGAACCCGACGGAATATACATCATGCCGATAGGAAGCGGCGCTTTATAATTCATACGCGTCTGATCACCTACTAGCTGGCCGTTAGAACCCGGGCTACCACAACTTGCAGCAAACGCTAGAAGCGCCAAAGCCGAGACCTTCAGGGAAGTTTTTTTCATACTACAGTCTATTGTTTTTGCAATTATTGCACCTGATTTTTTACGTCTATTCACACCTTCTGCACAAAACCGATGCACAATATTCAAAGTTTTTTTGAGAATTACAAGTTTCAGCAAAAAAATGTTAGCCATTCAAACTCTCAGAATTTGAAACCCCACTGTTCTTTTTTAACATTATTTTACCGGGTGATCAGGGAAAGTGTCTCAAGAACACTGCCTGCCGGGGGCAGACAAGCATCTTTAGAACAAACAAATATAGACAAATTATTACCATCGGTACCTTTATGTGAAACAGGCAATTCGGATATTTCTTTTTGAAAAGTGACAATATAAGCCGCAGGAAGATAGTTCCTGTTTAAATCTGCCACTGCCTCTCCTGCGCCATCTCCGGAAACTATAACTGTCTGATTACCAATATGCATGCGCTGTGCAACCGTTACCCACAAAGCAAAAGAGTATGGGTAACGTGATGCGGTACCCACATTTAACCGAACCATTTCTTCGGCCCTGCTTATCCAGTCGGTACGTTCCATACACATGCCGGCTGTGATCAGATTAGCCGCCATTACACTATTGGCCGATGGCGTAGCTCCGTCATATATGTCCACTTTGCGCACGGGTATCTTTCCTGCGGTAGCTGATGTGTAATAAAAAAGACCATCTTCCCTGCCAAAATCTTTTATGACCCTTTCTATGAAATGGGATGCCTGAACAATCAGGGTTCCATCGCCGGTAGCTGCGGCAAGCTGCAGCATGGCCTGAATGAGATATGCATAATCGTCGAGCATGGCAGGAATACGGGCCATACCGTCTTTCCAGGTATGCATGAGCGTTTCATCCTGCATGTAGGCCGATAGCATCCAGTGCATATGCTCAGAAGCCTGAGCCAGATAATCCTGACATCCGAGAACAGTACCTGCTTTAGATAAGGCTGCATTCATGAGGGCATTCCATGATAGCAGACATTTATCATCGGTAGCAGGGCGTACTCTGGTTTTCAATGCTGCTGCCAGCTCATCTTTGGTCCTGCTGATGATTGCCGTTACTGCATCTTCAGCTATACCATAAGCCGCAGCAACCTCTGAAAGCGGTGCCGGCACATGCAGTATATTCCGCTCTTCCCAGTTACCTTCCTGAGACACCCCAAAATACCGTGCGGCAATGCCGGTAGTATCACTAACCACCTGCTGCCAGTCGGCCCATGTCCATGTGTAGTATTTACCCTCTACGCCTTCGCTATCGGCATCCAGCGCACACCAGAACCCTCCGGACGCATCCCGCAGTTCACGATTCACAAAGCCAATAGTTTCTTCTATTACCTCCCGGTATCTTTCTCTGCCAGATACCTGCCATGCATCGCAAAGTGACAATACAAGCAGTGCATTATCGTACAGCATCTTCTCAAAATGCGGTATCAGCCAGTCGCGGTCGGTAGCATAACGGGCAAAGCCACCGCCTACCTGGTCATAAATACCTCCCTCTATCATTGCATCCAGACTCTTCAGTGCGTGGGCAAGCGAGGGCTCATGGCCTGTAAAATGATAATACTCCAGAAGAAATGTAATAGCCATTGTACCCGGAAACTTGGGGGCATTACCAAAGCCTCCCTTCTGAAGGTCGGCCTGTGCCAGCATATTTTCTGCTGCCTTAGCAATTGTAGCTGCATCCCAGTGTGCAGCACCAGCCTGCATGCTACGGGAAGATGCCTGCTGCAGATGGCTGAGCATCTGGCCTGCCTGTGCTGCTACCTCATCGTGCTGATGCTCCCATACCTCCTGCATACGCAGCAGCACTTGCGTCCATGACGGGCGGCTGTATGCCGGGCGAGGCGGGAAATAGGTACCGCCATAATACGGAAGCCTATCGTGTGTAACAAACACATTGAGCGGCCAGCCGCCACTGCCGGATATTGCCTGCACGGCATCCATGTACATATGGTCTACATCAGGGTGCTCTTCCCGGTCTACCTTTATACAAATGAAGTGCTCATTCATAATAGCAGCCGTGCGCACATCTTCAAAGCTCTCCCGCTCCATAACGTGGCACCAGTGGCATGCTGCATAACCTATACTTACCAATACAGGCTTGTTTTGCCGCCGGGCTTCTTCAAAAGCCTCATCGCCCCAGGGATACCAGTTAACAGGGTTATGCGCATGCTGCTGCAGATACAGGCTCTGCTCATTTATAAGTCTGTTTGCCATGCGGTAAAGGTAGCACAGTTAATGCCTGTACCCGCAGTGAGCCGATACTATAACAGAATGTACCGTTACGGAAGTGCATTGCCCGGGCCATCGGCATATTCAGGCTCCGGCGGAGCTCCGGTATCACCCTTCAGCCGCAGAAATACCCGTACACAGGTAAGCACATCTCCCATGCAGTATCTGCTGATGCGGTCCAGGTCATGCTCATTCCAGTACACGGTGCTTACCATACTACCATCTATGTCTCCTTTGGGCGATGGTATACCCAGCACAGCAGCCAGCAGTGAAAGTGCTGTGTAATTCTTCACATCTCCAAACTTCCACAACTCCATCGTATCAATATGCGTTATTTCCCACGGCTTACGACCAGAGAGCATAAGACATGGCGGCAACGTGAGCCCATTTATGATAAAACGCCGGCAATTGAACGGTATGTCAAACTCTTTTATGTTGTGCCCGCAAAACCTTACATCGCCGTGCAGGGCAGCCATTTTTGTAACAACTTTGTTAAACTCTTCCAGTAATGTCTTCTCATCATCGCCGGAAATTGCCTTGAGCCTAAGTCTGCGAACACCATCACTGGTGTAAATGGTGCCAAATGCAATGCACACAATTTTAGCAAACTCTGAATATATACCAGCCCTGTCAGTAAACACATTGGCAGGGTCGGGAAGGGTATCTCCGGTATGTTTTATCAGGCGGGCTTTACGCTCCCACTCTGCCTGCATTTCATCTGACAACATGCTGAACTGCGGCTGCACGGATACCGTCTCAATATCTACAAACAAAATATTAGCGTAACTTTCCATTATTATAAAACAGCTTTATATTTGCATTGCAATCCTGAATTTACTTCTTACTAACCGTTTCAATTCAATTATATGAGCCAAGTTAATCAAATCAATCCACAGGAGCCGCTCAAAAACAACACGCCGCAGAAAAACAATTCTATCATTTACTGGGTAGTTATACTGATACTACTGGCTGGCTGTATATATCTGTTCATGAGTAAAAACCAGATGGCTCAGCAGAATGCTACAGAGATGCAGCAAAAGAAACAAAGTTTTGACTCGCTGAGCACAGAACAGGCCTCACTGAAAGCAGACTTTGACGCAGCATCGGTAAGAATAGACCAGCTGGTATCTGAAAACACACGACTAGACAGCGCTCTGCAGAACAGCAAGGATGAAATGTCAAAACTGCAGGGCAAAATACGCTCTATACTTAACAAGAGAAATGCTACACAAAGCGAACTGGCACAGGCTAAGGAAATGATAGCCAGCCTTAATGACAAAACAAAAGAGTATGAAGCACGTATAGCTGAACTGGAAAAGCAGAATGCTATACTTACCGGTGAAAATAAGGTGCTGACTCATGAGCGCGACTCTACCGTAACTGAGAATATAGCTATCAAACAACTGGCATCGGTACTACATGCATCCAACATAAGACTGGAGGCTAAAAAGCTTAAGAAAAACGGTAAGGAAAAAGAAACTTCAAGAGCCAGAAAAGCCGATGTGCTGCGTGTAACATTTGACATAGACGAAAACAGAATTGCCGAAAGCGGCACCAAGCTGCTGCACCTTCGCATTATAGCGCCGGATGGCTCTACACTGAACAGCGCTGCAAATGGCTCAGGTATGATTACTACAGCAAAAGGAGATCACCTTTCCTACACACTGTCCAAGAGCATTTCACTAACTCAGAATCAGAAAGTAGCAGGCCTTACTGCCGACTGGAATCAGAATGGAGATTATGCCAAAGGCGTGTATAAAATAGAGATATATCACGACGGCTATAACATAGGTGGCGGTGAGGTGACACTAAAATAATGAACAAAGCAATGAACCTGAAAAGCAGTTGTGATAATGTCACAACTGCTTTTTTGTGTGTTAACGGGCATATTGGCAGTTAACAATTTTATAATGTAGTATCTTTTTTTGTTCAGCCATGGTGTTCTAATATTGCACCAGCATTAGCGAAAAAACATGGAAGTTTTCCCCGGAAAAATACTGGTTGTAGACGACGAGCCTGATATTGTAGAGTTCATTACATACAACCTGAAAAGCAAAGGTTATCTGATAGCATCTGCACGTGATGGTGTAGAAGCAGTACGGAAAGCAAGAGAATTCAGACCCAATCTGATACTGCTGGATGTAATGATGCCCAACAAAGATGGTATTGAAACCATTAAAGAGCTCAGAAATCTCCCTGAGTTTGATGACACAGCAATTATATTCCTTACTGCGCTCAACGATATGAAGTATGAGATAGAAGGATTGAAAATTGGAGCTGATGACTATATTACCAAGCCGATAAAACCAGAACTACTGGTAACGCGTATTGGCTCTGCTCTTCGCAGATTCCGCAAAGATGAGCTTCAGGATCAGAAACAGACCTTCGGAGACCTGGAAATAAACAAGACCAAATTTACCGTAGTATATAAGGGAGAGGACATAACACTGGCCAAGAAAGAGTTTGAACTGCTATCTCTGCTGGCATCCAAGCCTGGTCGTGTTTTCCTCAGAAATGAAATACTGCAGCGTGTATGGGGCACCGATGTAATAGTGGGTGACCGTACCATAGACGTGCACATCAGGAAGATACGCCAGAAGGTAGGTATAGACCTGATAACCACTGTAAAAGGTGTAGGCTACAAATTTGATATGCAATAGCAGTTACTGTAGCAGGTTTTGACTATAGCGCTCACTTTTCTGTAACTTAGTAGCATGTCCCTGCTCAGCTCAAAAAACCTCACACCGGGGTTATTATCGACCATAACAGCACTTGTAATGGCAGCCGCCAATGCGCTGATGATACTATTCATCAGTGATGTATGGTATGTGCCGCTATTAGTGTTTGCCGGCACATTTCTGGTCATCTACTTTCTGTACTACTACACGCTACAGCGCTTCATATACAGAAAGATAAAGCTGATATACAAGTTCATCTATCAGACAAAAGCTACAAAGCGGGAGGAGTATTTTTATGCCAATGTACTGCCTCAGAAATCCATAGAAGAAGTAAGTGAGGATGTGCAGCGGTGGGCTACACAGCGAAAAGATGAAATAGAACTGCTGAAAGCAAACGAGCAGTTCAGGAAAGAGTTTCTTATGAACCTGGCTCATGAACTACGCACCCCTATCTTCTCTATACAGGGCTACATAGATACCCTGCTGGGTGGTGCGCTTAATGACCCTGCGGTAAACATGAAGTTCCTTTCCAACGCATCAAAGAGTACAGACAGACTGGTGCGACTGGTAGATGACCTTGACGAAATATCAAAGCTGGAGTCGGGCAGGATACCTCTGGTGCAGGAAAACTTCAGTATACAGGAATTGATAAAGGAGGTGTATGAAGAGCTGGCATTTAAGTCGAAAGCCAAAAACATACCGCTACAACTGAAGAAAGGCACTGAAAGACCGTTGTTTGTCTATGCCGACAAGCAGAAGATAAAGCAGGTACTTGTAAACCTTGTGGACAATGCTATAAAATATGGCAATGATGGTAGTGCTGTGATAACCGGCTGCTATGAAGTGGATGGTAAGCGCGTATACATAGAAGTATCGGACGATGGACCGGGCATTGCAGAAGAGCATATGCCCCGCATCTTTGAACGCTTTTACCGTGCCGACCGCAGCCGTGCCAGAGCAATAGGTGGTACCGGCCTGGGACTGGCCATTGTTAAGCATATTATAGAGGCACATGGCCATACCGTTACTGCGCGCAGTAAACCGGGTGTAGGCTCATCATTTGGCTTTACGCTGGACCGTGCTGCTGCCTGATACTATGCAGTCATTACCCTTACTATCTCATCTGCTGCCTGCTGATAGCTGTATCTGTGCAGCAAAGCATTGACAATACCAGGAGCAGGAGGCTCAGCAGCCATAGCCGCTGTTATAGCTGCTACAACATCTGTCTCATCGTCTGGCAAGCAGAAAAAAGCGACATCGTTATATAGCTCCCTGTACACCGGTATATCAGAGCATACAATGTTACAACCATAATAAATCCCTTCCAGTAACGGAATACCGAAACCCTCATAGTGAGACAGTGATACTACCACTTTAGCGGTACGGTATGTATGAGCAAGCTCTGCTTCACTAAGACCTTTCAAAAGCGTAATATTACCATCGGCAAGCTGTGCATCATCCAATCCGGTATCGCTGAAAACCTTGTTACGGTCGCCTGTAATTACCAGACGATAGCGGCTACCGAGGTTACTATTGCAGAACGCCTTTACGAGACTGTGGTGATTTTTCCGCTTATTGAAGCTGCCTACGGAAAGAATAACCGGTTCTTTAATATCAGCTCCGCTACCTGCATCCAGCATAGACTGACCAATACCATTGGGGGTGATGCTTATATGCCCCGGAGCAATACCATATGCCTTTATAATTTCATCCCGCACAGTATTACTAACCGTAAACAAATGCCTGCTACGATCTACTATACGTGGTACCATGTAGTTATACCAAAGAGCAAATGCCCGGGAATTCCACTGGGGGTAATGATAAAATGCCAGATCATGCAGGGTAATAAAGTTGTTGGCGTAAAAAAGCGGAGCTGTGTTACAAGGGTTGAACAACGGGGGGCTGCCAAGTTTTTTCAGATAATGCGGCAGCTCTGTCTGCTCCCATAAGTGTCCGGTCCTGGTTCCAATTATCTCAGCTCCCAGCTCCTCTGCTATATCCTTATTATGAATATTATGCGGTGCCAAAAAGACACACCCTTTATGTTTTTTTTTAATTTTCCTGCAACATTCAATTCCATATCTTTGCACACCTGAAACGGGCTGCGATAGAAATCGTGCATTAACATATAATTTCATATTGTCAGTAAAGAGGCTTTCCTCATCGCAAAGTATCAACAAATACCGCAAACGTGCAAAATATTAATCGTATATATGCCTTAAGTAAGCGAAATGTTATATTAAGGTATAAAAATTCATTTGCGGGATTCTTGTGGGGTTTTATTAAGCCACTGTTATACTTATTGATATTTATTGTAATTTTTAAAGAGAATTCAGGGATAGACAACTATGTGCTGTATGTAACATCCGGCCTTATATTCTGGTTTTTTTTTTCCAACTCTACCAGTCAGTCAGTAAGCAGTATTATCAGCTCTTCCGGGTTGCTGAAGGCATTAAATATTCCTGCTTTCTTTTTCCCGCTTTCTGAGGTATTAGGCGAGCTCTTTAACCTGTTCCTTACATTTATGGTATTCCTGATACTTATGAACTGGGCCGGGCTGGTGTATGATTTCAGGTTATTACTTATCATACCTTGTGCCCTGTTATTTTCAATATTTATATATGGGCTGAACCTGTTACTTTCGTCCATTAATGTGTTCTTCAGGGATGTGGGTATTATATGGGGTACCATACAGCCTGCCCTATTCTTCCTGACACCTATTGCATATCCTGAAAAGAACATTAAGGCAGATTACCGCACTTTTATAGAAAACAACCCTATATATTTTTTCATAAAACTGGGTAGAGGGATATTCTACTATAGTGAAGCCCCACCATTATCTCTTTGGATAAGCTGTACCATCATAGCATTCTCCATGTTTCTGATAGGGCAGTTTGTCTTTAACAGACTAAAAAACCAATTTATTTCTGCAATCTGATAAACATGAGCAACGATACCATAATAAAGCTGGACGGTGTGAGTGTCAGTTTCTGGCAGAATAACGTAGGGGTATACTCTATAAAAGACCTCATTGTTAAGAGGAAGAGCCCGTTTAAGTCAAAAACTATCCTCGACGATATCAATGTAGAAATCAGGAAAGGGCAAAGTATGGGTATAGTGGGCAGAAACGGCTCCGGCAAAAGCACGCTGCTGCGTACGATAGCAGGTGTCATTAAACCCAGTAAAGGTAAGGTGACCGTGAATGGTACGTTTGCACCCATACTGGCCATAGGCGCCGGACTGGAACTGGAACTAACCGGATACGAGAATATAAGCATGCTATTATCGCTTTATGGTACACTTACCGACAATAAAAAAACTGCCATAGAGCGTATATCTGAATTCTCAGAACTGAAAGACGAGGTGCTGAGAATGCCTGTGAAGCAGTATTCATCGGGGATGGTGGCACGCCTGGCGTTCTCTATTTCCCTGGCCAATGACTCTGACATACTCATCATAGATGAGGTACTGGCAGTAGGTGACCAGGGATTTCAGGCAAAGTGCATGGAAAAGATATATGACATCAGAAGCAAAGGAAAAACCATCCTGTTTGTATCGCACTTTCCTGATGATGTACTGAAAATATGTGACACGGCTATACTGCTGGAAGGAGGTAAACTTACTCACTATGGCGCTGCAAAAGAGATATGTGAAAACTACAGACAACTGTTCTGATACATCAGTTGTAAGTGGTTTCTGAACTGATATTTAATTAAAACACCACAGAAAACTATCCCGATAGACTTAATGAAAAAAAACTTCGCTAAAATATCTACCAACAAGGGTAAAGTAAAAAGCCTGCTGGATTTTGCCTCTTTCGTACTCACGAAACCCGGGTTTGAGATGGCAAAAAGGGTTGCTAAAAAAGCACTCAGAAAAGCAGGACTTTATCAGGAAGTAAATGTGGGTTACCATGACTGGATAACTAAACGGTTAGATATCATAAAGCTGAAGGAAGAGTATTCAGTAATAAGTCCGGGATTCTCACTGCGTCCGGTATTTTCTATTGTGATTCCGGTATATAATCCGCCGCCGGAATTTCTGAGAGCTGCTATAGACTCTGTACGCGATCAGTTATATGACAGGTGGGAGTTGTGCCTGTCTGACGATGTATCACCTAATCCTGAAGTAAGAAAAGTCCTGTCTGAGTATGCAGCAAAGGACAAACGGATAAAAGTAGTATTCAGAGAAGAGAACGGACACATTTCTGCCAATACCAATAGCGCACTAACACTGGCCACAGGCGACTACATTTTATTCATGGATCATGATGATCTGCTTACGCCTAACTGCCTTTCAGAATTCGTTCGCCATATCAATGCTCACCCTTATGACGAGATAATATACTCTGATGAGGATAAGATAGATGATGAGGGCAAATACTCAATGCCCCACTTCAAGCCCGACTGGGCTCCTGATAACCTTCTTTCCCGTAACTACATGGGGCATGTAATAGTTGTGAGCCGCAACATCATGGATCAGGTAAAGGGTTTCAGACTGGGCTTTGAGGGTAGCCAGGATCATGACTTTCTGCTACGGGCCACAGAACTTACGCGCTATATAGGGCATATACCTAAAGTATTATACCACTGGCGCATTCACCAGGCTTCTGTAGCCAGCAATACTGATGCTAAACCCTATGCCTACATTGCAGCACAGAAGGCTCTTGATGAGGCACTTATCAGACGGGGAACACCCGGACACATATCTCACATACCAGATACACTGGGTGGGTATCGCATTCACTACGATATTGTTAAACCAGGTAAAGTAAGCGTTATTATACCTACCAAAGACCAGGTAGGCTTACTTAAGGGTGCTATTGATTCCATTATCAACCGTACCGACTATCCTGATTTTGAAATAATAGTACTCAATAACAATAGCAGTACACCTGAGTTTTTTGAACTCATGGCCGACTATCAGCAAAAACATAGCGACATATTCAGGTGTATTGATGCCAATTTCAAATTCAACTTTGCCCGGTTAATGAACATTGGTGTAGCTGCCAGTAAGGGAGATTACATACTGCTTGCCAATAATGACATTGAAGTCATAGAGAGTAACTGGATGACAGAAATGGTATCTTTTGCACAGCAAAAGCATGCCGGGGCTGTGGGTGTAAAGCTCCTTTATAAAGATGATACCATACAGCATGCCGGCGTAGTGCTGGGGCTGGGTGGTGCGGCAGGGCATGTGTTTATTAACATGCACAAAAACGACCGTGGGTACTTTAACTACATAAAGTCACTCAACAACTACTCTGCTGTTACAGCGGCCTGTGTTATGTGCCGTAAGGAAATATATCAGGAAGTAGGGGGCATGGACGAGATGCTGGATGTAGAGTACAATGATGTAGACCTTTGCCTTAAATTCCTCACACATGGCTACTTCAATGTTTATATACCTGATGTAGAAGTATATCACTATGAATCGGCGACCAGAGGGCATCCTTTCCAAAGCAAAGAGTCATGGGCACAGCATGAAAAAGACTTTGGCATTTTCAGAGGGAAATGGCAAAGCCTCATAGACAATGATCCATTTTATAGCCCCAATCTAAGCATTAAGTGTACTGATTTTCAGTTAAAACCCGATAGCGAAAACGGAGACGAGCCGGAACCACCAATAGTAAGGCCGGGAAGAACGGTACTGATAGTACATAAAGAACTGCCGGATACATATAAAAATGCTGAAGCAAGAAGCATCAGTAACATCACTGATATGCTTATAAACCTGGGGTGTGATGTTGTATTCTGGGCTCCGGAAATAGATATGACTTCGGCAAGAGTGGCAAAACTGAAAGAACAGGGTGTAGAAATACCAGCCGGGGCAGGACAAAATGATAATATTTATGATTACATCTCTGAAAACCTGACCAACATCAATATCGTTCTTCTGAGTCATGCATCGGTATCAAGAAATATTCTGGATTACCTGCGCTCTCAAAAATATTCCGGACATATTGTATACTACGGAGGCAATCCCTCCTTTATTACTGCCGGAAAAGAGGCATCAGTAAACGGGGATGCATCGCTCATTGCCCTTACTGAAGAGGTAAAGGTGAATGAATACTACATGTTTCACAGTGCAGGAAGTATTCTGATAAGTAATGAGACTGAAATAGCCCGACTGAAAGAGCATGTTTTGACGCCCATACACTACATACCTGAGTGTTATTTTGAACCCAAGGCAAATACAATGCCTTATGAGGAACGTAGTGGTATTTTGTTTCTGGGCAATACAGAACACAGATCAGATATGGATGGACTTATCTGGTTTCTGGATGAAGTATATAAGCCACTGGCCGAAAAGGGGATAAACCTGACTATTCCAGTTACTGATATTCCACAGCGGTTAAAAGGTTATCAGGAAAGATTCCCATCCATATCTCTGGTCCCCACTTCCCGTTTTGAAGATATGGCCGACAAATGCCGTGTAGGTGTAGCTCCTCAGAGGTTAATATCAGATATCAATGATAAGATGCTGGAAGCTATGTCGGCAGGGTTGCCCATCTCTGGTACTGACAGTGTTTTTCGCGGTCTGCTGAGAGATAATGAGTTTATTTATAAGGGAGTAAATTCTGCAGCGGCTCTTTCTGACAATATCACAGCCCTTTACACTGATGCTGACAAATGGCAACGACTATCTGCATTTGGGAGAAAGTATGTACGTGCCAATTACGGCAAGGAAAAGATGAAGGAAGCTTTCAAGAAAGCTTTCAGAAATATGTAACCTCCATATTACGGCTGTATTGTAAGATGCTGGCTATTTATCCAGTATGGCTTTCAGAATGGTCTCAGCGGTATCTGTATTGAAGTTTCTACCTACATAAGCCGTGCCCATATCTGAGAGCCTACGCCAGTATCCTTCGTCTGTGCATAGCTTCAATGCCTCTGCTGATAGCTCTTCTGCTGTATTGTAAACATTATATGTGAGCCCGTCATCTTCCGGTATTCCTTCAAATGCAAGGAAGGTACCTGCTACCGGCAACCCGCATGCAAATACCTCTGGCAGCCTGCCGCTCATACCACTCCCTACCCGCATAGGAGCCAGAAATACTTTTGACGATCGGTACTGCTTTCTGAGCGCATCTGCCGATATATCAGAGAGTATTTCCAGTTTATTGTACTGATTCTTAAAATCAAATATGAACGAAGGCGTATTAGCACATACAACTGTTAGCTTTACACCCTGTTCGGCCAGTGGCTTATATACCTTCTCCAGCAGCCATCTCAATGCATCCTGGTCCTGCATTTTCAGTCCATCGCCATAAAATACCACTCCATCCCTTGACGAAAAGCCCGGCTGATCACCATTGCTCTTATATTGAAACTGAGGCACATAATGCAACTGTTTGGAAATATATGTTCTCAGATATCGTATTTCATTCCAGTTGCTCAACAGAGAATGGTCGGCATGGGAGTACACAAAGTCTTCCTGTGCTTTCAGCAGTCTGGCTTCATAGTCAAATGTCAGATCCCGTCCTGCAACAGACTCCTGATCGACCCTGATATGTGTAAGTCCCTGACCGCAATTGATAACAGTACCCTTATAATTATTGTTACGCAGTAAGATGAGATAAGGTATTGCTGCAGACACTTTACCGAAAAGTACTGCTGAGAAATGATGCATATGCCTGTTCACATAATCTCTGCGGTCACCTGTAAGTACTTCAATCCCCTGTTTCTGCAGCGCCTCAATACCTGACTGGCTCTGCTGGTCATATGTGCAGATAAACACCAGCTTATAACCCATAGCGGTTAGCAGCCTTGTCATCGTATCCATTCCCCATATGCTGCTCTTCTTATTGCTTAAGTCTGGCAGGTTCTGGTCAATTACCAGAATATATCCGCTCTCAGCAGGGCGCTGACGCTCTGTGAATGTACTTTTCTTCCTTTTGCTTTTTAAGGCAAGCTCTGCCTGCCATTTTTTTCTGAAACGCTTCAGGTCATCTACTAAAGCCTTGTCAGGCTCTGAGTTCAGTGCACCTCCGTTATGCTTACTCTCATAATGTACTACTGAAGATACCGGCTGATACATTACCTTCCCACCCATTCGGGCTGCAGCAAAGCAAATATCTTTTCCGGCAAACTCCATGTCCTGGTATTGCTCATCAAAGCCATTCAGGCTCTTCCACACGTCATGTGTCATCATCATTGAAGAGTATGACACGAAATCTACTTCCCTTACAAAATTATATTCCGCCTTACGCGGAGAGTCTCCATCGCCATAACCTGAACTAGTACCATCATTCCAGATAATGCCCCCAGCCTCTCTGAGAGTACCATCAGGATTAAGATGCTTAGAGCCTACAACAGCAACATTTTCAAACCGCTCATATACATCTGTCATTTCTGACAGCAATCCTTTTTTTACCAGTACATCATAATTCAGAAATAACAGATATTTTCCTCTTGCTTTTGCCGCTGCAGCATTCATCATTGCAGATACACCAGTAGCGCCGGATGTGGTTACTACCACCAGGTTTTTAACGTAGTCAGACAAAAAGCCTACTTTTTCGCTATCTTCTTTATCAGCAATAATTACTTCAAATGACTCGCCCGCACCTTTCTCCATTAATGATCTGATACAGTAATATACATGCTCAGCTTCATTTTGCATAGAAATAATTACCGATACCAGAGGCTCTACAGCCATAGGAATAGCTACTTCCAGTTCCTTCTGCTTTCTGCCTACAGAAAGAATTGGTTCGAAGTCATAATTAAGGTCGTAACCGGGGAAAAAGTAAGCAGCCTTTAAATGAAGATAACTCTGAACGCCCTGCTTCAGCCCCTTATGACGAATCTCTTTTACAAGATCTTTCGTCAGAGCTTTCTTTTCAGAACTCTTCAGAAATACATTTACGTAGTGTAAGTATTTATTTATCTTCTTCATCGAGGTATATACGAAGGGTTTACTTGTGTAGGAAAAATTGTAATATATTTTCTTTCAGAGTGCAAATGTAGCACTTTTCATTGGGTTGATTACCCTGTATTAGCCATATATGGCTTCCAAAAATTTGTTTAACAGCGTTTTTGGATTGTGGCAGATCTATAAAGTAGTGTCATTAAATATATTTTAAGAAACAATTTTTCATTAATCAGCATTTTAGCACGATTTTTGCTGGTTCAAAGTAAATATTGTTCCCAGTCAGTAAAATGAAAGAATCCGCAGCATTGGATATAACCCTGGAAAAAGTACAGACGCCAACCATACCTAATACAGATATGGCCAGCATTCGTTTTATGTTCCAGGAAATGAATCAGCAATACCTTGAACACCAGCCCGCTTCTTACTATGTTGCCGCAAAGCGTATTATGGATGTAGCAATTGCTATTACATTCATTGTTACCATTATGTCATGGCTCACACCGCTACTGGCTATACTTATAAAGCTTACATCCAAAGGGCCTGTATTCTTTATACAGAAACGGACGGGCTACATGGGTACTGAATTTGACTGCTTTAAGTTTCGTACTATGTATGTTAACGATGAGGCACATGTAAGGCAGGTATCTATTAATGATAAACGTATCACTAAAATAGGTAAGTTTCTTCGTGTGACGCATCTGGATGAAACACCTCAGTTCTTTAATGTGCTGCTGGGCGATATGAGTGTGGTAGGTCCCAGGCCGCATATGCTTTACCATACCCGCTACTATTCAGAGTGTATTCCTTACTATAATCTGCGCCTGGAAGTACTGCCAGGAATGACAGGAATGGCACAGATAAAAGATTACATAGGAGAAATAAGTGTAGAGCGTGAATTGCGCAAGCGCATTCAGTGGGACATATACTACATGAAAAACAGGAGTATAGGGCTTGATATTAATATTCTCTTTACCACACTGGGTTGTGTATTTGTAAAACTATACGAGCTTATCAGTGGAAAAAACAAATAAAAACTAACTCTTCAATAAAATAAAAATGGCTGCATATCTGGCAGCCATTTTTATTTTATTATCTATGAGACTGGTCAAGCGCCGATACTTAACCCTATATATTTTGCTACACTTCCCTCTCTGTTACTACACAGTGTAGTTGTTTTACACAATCGACAGCTATTTGCCGATTATCAGGCACTTCATATCCCCATACGAAAGGGTATTATTATTGCCTCTACACCATTAAAGGGGAAAATAACATAGAACAGCAGCTCCCAATACCGCATCAGTAACAACCAATTTGCGGCTGACATACCCCTAATCATACAGAAACTCTCAAAAACCATCCGGCCAACATTGCAGGCAGGCTAAAATCCCTAAAACAGTGTGCATACATTTCCACCTCACTTACCTAAACACAATCAGATTATCAGCGTAATGGCACAAAAAAGCCGGGGTGCTCGTTGGAGCACCCCGGCGGTGTATTATCACTTTCATCGTGTATTACTGCTGCATCACGAAGTGGAACGTCTTCGTCTCACCCGCTGTACGTACACTCAGCATGTACATGCCATTGGCAAGCCCGTTGCTCAGTGTGATATGACCCTCTACGGAACCATTGCTCACCGCCAGTACTCCACGGTATACCACCTGACCCAGCATGTCTGTCACATCCACATTCACTTCCTTAGACTCTGTCTCTATGCGACCCTTCACCACAAACTGACCTTTGTTCGGGTTCGGATGAAGGCTGATGTCCATTCCGTTTGCCGTAGTGCTCACTACTCCCAGTGTGCTCACACTCACCGTTACCGTAGCATCGCCCACAAGACCGGAGCAGTATCCGCCGCTCACTACCTCACACCTTACCTCATCACCGTCCAGCAGCTCGCTCGTCTGATACATGCTGCTCGTAGCGCCGCTCACCTCTGTGCCATTCACATACCAGCGGTACATCGGGTTGCTGCCGCCATTGCTCACATGGGCCGTAAACTTCACATTCTGACCCTCTGATACCGACAGGCCCGGATTGGCCGTAATCGTAACCTCCGGTGCTACAGGTGTCACTACGCGCATCTTCGTATCCATGCTCACAACATCCTGTAGTCTGCATGGGAAGTTGCTCGTCATCTCACATGTAATCACATCGCCGTTATCAGGGACAATGCTGAACACAGGGCCTGCGCCTACCACTACACCATTCTTCTTCCATACATATACCGGTGAAGTACCACCCGCTACATCCGTAGCCGTGTACGTTACCGCTGTACCTGCACATACCGTATCGTTTGGCATTGCAGTCACCAGCACCTGTGGCATCACATGTGCGCTCACCGTCATTACCAGTGATGCACTCACCATAGCAGGTGTAGCACATACCGCACTGCTCGTCATCGTCACACTCACCTCATCGCCATCTGCAGGTACATATGAGTACTCTGAAAGACCCAGCCCTACATTCACGCCATTTACCATCCACTGGTATGCAGGTGCTGTACCGCCATTCACCTGTACCGTGCTGAACGTTACCAGTGAGCCGATACATACCGTTGTGCCCAGTGAGGAACTCATGGTGAGCGCAGGTACTACCGTTGCATTTACTTCTATCGTTACACTGCCGCTCATCATGTTCGTACACAGGGTGGTCGTGTTCTTCGCCATTACCGTGTACTCACCTGCTGCTGCCTGATCGCCGAAGCTGATGGCCGAGCCGCTGCCCGCTACAGGAGCACCTACTGCTGAACCATCACGGTACAGCTGATAGCTGATGCCCGGTGCGCTTGATGCTACGCCTACAGGAAGACCGGTTGAAGTAGGGGTGCTGCAGTAGCTGCCGCCGCCTGTTACCACAAACGCCTCAGGAAGGGCATTCTCTGTTACCGTTGCACTGCCCGTCATGTTCGACGTACAGCCC
>Ga0209066_10000916_pt1 | contig 40626 bp, 30 predicted proteins | sample All_14_2_FD_187198 | JGI IMG/M metagenome (GOLD analysis project Ga0209066, IMG submission 187198) | Freshwater microbial communities in response to fracking from Pennsylvania, USA - Allegheny Zone_MetaG_DW_15 (SPAdes) (version 2) ... | reverse complement strand
GTGTGGTCATGGTGCGGCGCTCCCGGTGGGGGTGGTGGGCAGGACGGTCAGTCGGTGGCTGTGCCGGGTGCGGCCAGTGCCGCCAGCAGCTGGGCCGATGTGGCGTGCGCCCCGAACACCCCGCCCTGCATGGTGACCATGTTCAGCGCGGCCTGGTGGTTGGCGGGGTCGGTGGCGGCGGTGCAGTCCGACAGCAGCAGGCATTCATAGCCCCGGTCGTTGGCATCGCGCATGGTGGTGTGCACGCACACGTCGGTGGTGATGCCGGTGAGCACGATGTTCTCGATGCCGCGCAGGCGCAGCAGCATGTCCAGGTCGGTGGCGTAGAACGAGCCTTTGCCGGGCTTGTCGATGATGGGCTCGCCCGGCAGCGGGGCCAGCTCGGGAATGATCTCCCAGCCCGGTTCGCCGCGCACCAGGATGCGGCCGCACGGCCCCGCGTCGCCGATGCCGGTGCCGTTGGCCCCGATCTGGCGCGAGCGCCAGCGCTTGTTGGCGGGCAGGTCGGCCAGGTCGGGCCGGTGGCCCTCCCGCGTGTGGAGGATGTGAAAACCCAGCGCCCGCATGCGCTCCAGCGTGCGGGCAATGGGTGCGATGGGGGCGCGGGTGAGGGAGATGTCGTAACCCATCACGTCCACATAGCCGCCCACACCGCAGAAGTCGGTCTGCATGTCGATCACGATCAGCGCGGTGTTGTCGGGGCGCAGTGCGCCGTTGTAGGGCCAGGCGTAGGGCTGGGCCTGTACGAAGAGAGGGGTCGTCATGGCAGTGGCTGGCTTGGAAACGGGAAAAGGGCGCATGGATGGGGGTGGCGCGGGCGGGATGCAACAGGGCAACAAGGGCTCAGCGCGTGGCCGACAGCTCGCCGGGGCTGCCCGCCGCCACGCTGCCGGGTTTGCAGGTGAACACCAGGATGACCAGCGTCAGCACATAGGGCACGGTGTTGAACAGGTGGTAGCCCCAGCCGATGCCCGCCGATTGCAGCGCAGGCCCGATGGCCCCCGCCCCGCCGAACAGGGCCGCAGCGCCCACGCAGCGCCAGGGGCTCCAGCGCGCAAAGATCACCAGCGCCACCGCAATCAGCCCCTGCCCGCTGGAAATGCCTTCGTTCCAGCTGCCGGGGTAAAACAGCGTGAGCGATGCGCCGCCCAGCCCCGCCACCATGCCCCCCACCACCGTGGAGGCCAGGCGGATGCCGTTGACCGAGTAGCCCAGCGAGCGGGCCGCGTGGGCCGAGTCGCCCGCCATGCGCACCAGCAGGCCCCAGCGCGTGTGGACCAGGCCCCAGCCCAGCAGCCCGGCCAGCGCCAGCCCCACCGGCAGCAGGGCGTTGACTTGCAGGGCCGAGCGCACCACAGGCGAATCGGACCACCAGCCCAGCTCGATGGCCGGAATCTGCGGGGCCTGCGGCTGGATCAGCGGCTTGCCCAGGTAGAACGCCAGGCCGGTGCCCAGCAGCATGAGGGCGATGCCGGTGGCCACGTCGTTCACGCGGGGCAGCGAACACAGCCCGGCGTGCAGCGCCGCCAGCAGCCCGCCCGCCACGGCACCGGCCAGCACGCCCAGCCAGGGCGAGCCGCTCAGGTAGGCCCCGCCGAACGCGGCCATGGCCGACAGCACCAGCACACCTTCCAGCCCCAGGTTGATGCGGCCCGATTTCTCGGTCAGGCATTCGCCCAGGCTGACGAACAGATAGGGCACACCCACGCGCAGTGCGCCACCCACGATGCCGGCCACCAGGGCCACCCACTGGTCAGGGGTCATGGCGTGTCTCCTTGGGGAGGGGTGGGGCGCAGCAGGCGGCGTGCGAGCGCACGCCAGTCGGCATCGCGCACGGCCTCGCTGGCCAGAATCAGCACAAACGCCAGGCCTTGCAGCACCAGCACCGAGGCATCGGGCAGTTCCAGCCGCCGTTGCAGCAGGCTGCCCGCCGCGCCGAAGCCACCGAACAGGATGGCCACGGGCACGATGGCCAGCGGGTTGTGCCGCGCGATGAACGACACCAGGATGCCCGCGTAGCCGTACCCGGCAATCAGCGAGGCATTGGCGTTGGTGTGCACGGCGGCCACCTCCACCGCACCGGCCAGCCCGGCGCAGGCCCCGCCCAGGGCACAGGCCAGCAGAATCAGTCTGGATGCGGGCAGGCCCACCAGCTGCGCGGTGCGCGGGTTGCCGCCCACCACCCGCAGTGCAAAGCCCTGCGCTGTCCAGCGCAGCCACAGGCCCAGGGCCACGCAGGCCACCACCCCCAGCATCAGGCCCCAATGCACGTCAGACCCCGCGATGCCGCCCAGGCGCATGCCCTCGGACAGCGCCAGGGTGGACGGCTTGTTCAGGCTGGCCGGGTCGCGCAGCGGGCCTTCCACCAGGTGCTTGAACAGGCCGATGGCCACGTACGCCAGCAGCAGGCTGCTGATGGTTTCGTTGATGCCCCGGTACTGGCGCAGCCCGCCCGCCAGCACCACCCAGGCCGCACCGGCCAGCGCACCGGCGGCGCACACCAGCACGGTGCCCGCCAGGTTGTCGGGCAGGGGCAGCAGCATGGGCAGCGCGGCGCAGGCCAGGCCGCCCAGCACCAGTGCGCCCTCGCCGCCGATGACGATCAGCCCCGCCCGTGCGGGCAGGGCCACGCACAGCGCGGTCAGCATCAGCGGCGCGGCGCGTTGCAGGGTGTTCTGCCACGCAAACCAGGTGCCGAAGGCCCCGTTGAACAGGGTCAGCCACATCTCTGCCGGGTTGACCCCGGCCAGGGCGACAAAGCCGCCGAACAGCAGCAGCGCCAGGGCGATGGCCGCCGTGGGCAACAGGACATCCTGGGTACCGGAGTGCATGGCGGTGTGCCTGTCAGAACGAGCCGATCACGCCTTCGACCAGGTAGTTCATCTTTTCCAGCTCGATGTCGGTCTGCTTCTGCACCTTGCCTGCGGCGATGACGGTGTTGCCCTTGTTGTCTTTCAGCGGGCCTTTGAAGATGTCGAAGCTGCCCGCGATCATCTTGGCCTTGATGTCGTCGGCCTGCTTGCGGGCCGCCTCGGGAACCATGGCACCGTAGGGCGACATCTTCACGTAACCCTCTTTCAGGCCGCCGCGCAGGAAGTTGGGATGGGGTTTGCCGGTCTGGGCGGCTTCGATGATGGTTTTGTAGGCGGTCAGCCAGTTCCACTCGGCCCCGGTCAGGTAGGCGTTGGGGGCCAGCTTGGCCTGCGAGGCGTGGTAGCCGCACACCATCTTGCCGCGCTTGGCGGCGGTTTCCACCACCACCTTGGGGCCATCGACGTGCATGGTGAACACGTCGCAGCCCTGATCGGCCAGGCTGTTGGTGGCTTCGGCCTCTTTCACGGCCATGGACCAGTCGCCGGTGAAGATCACGCTGCAAGTGATGTCGGCCTTGACCGAGCGTGCACCCATCAGGAAGGCGTTGATGTTGCGCAGCACCTGCGGAATGGGCTTGGCCGCCACAAAGGCAATCTTCTTGCTCTTGGTCATGTGCCCGGCGATCACGCCGTTGAGGTACTGGCATTCGTCGATGTAGCCAAAAAAGCTGCTCACGTTTTTGGGGTGCTTGCCTTCGGTCCACATGCCGCCGCAATGCGAGAAGCGCACGTCGGGGTTTTTGGGGGCCAGCGCCAGGATGTGGGGGTCGAAATAGCCGAATGAGGTGGGGATGACCAGCCCTGCGCCGTCCTGGGCAATCATGCCGGTCATGGTTTTTTGCACGGCGGCGGTTTCGGGCACGTTTTCTTCTTCCACCACCTTGATGCCGGGCAGCTTTTTCAGCTCGGCGGCGGCCTGGGCGTGGGCCTGGTTGTAGCCGTAGTCATCGCGCGGGCCGACGTAGATCACACCCACGGTGAGGGGTTTCTGGGCGTTGGCCCAGGGGCTCCAGGCCCCCAGGGTGCCGACCGCGCCCAGGGCGGCCAGGGATTTGAGGGACTCGCGGCGGTTGGGGTGAAACAGGCTCATGGTGGGTGCTCCGTGGGTGGGGGTGAAAGAAAAATGGCTTCGCTTCAAAGCGGTGCGTTCAACTGGTGAACCATCTTGTATCCAAGAATGAATGCAAATACTGTGCCCGTGGGTGTGCTGGCCGGTCGGCGGTTCAGGCGGCTGTGGCGGGCAGCAGGCTGACGTGGGCGGCCACCACGCGCCAGCCCTCGGGCGTGCGCAGCCAGGTCTGGCTCTGGCGGCCCGTCACGGGGCTGCCGTCGCGCTGGAATTCCAGGTTGCAGGTGGCCATGTCGCGCCCGTAGGTGGTGATGACGGTGCGCAGCACCCGCCGCGCCAGCCCCGTGCTGGGGCGTGCGGCACGAAAAGCGGCAATCTCGGCGTGGCCATACAGGTTTTCGGTGGCCCCGTAGCGCAGGGTGTGCGGGCTGCGCCAGAACAGTTCGTCCAGCACGGCCACGTCGTTGCCCACCAGGGCCTGTTCGTAGCGGTCGCACACGGCGCTGACTTCGGCCAGCACGTCGGGCAGGTTGATGTCCATGTGGGTGGTTCCGGTGGGGTTCAGGAGAGGGCGGTGGGCGGGTTCAGGTGGGCCACGCCCGCCTGTTGCAGCGTCCAGGCGGCACGCAGGGCCAGGTCTTCGCGCCAGGGCGCGGCAATCACCTGCACCCCGATGGGCAGGCCGCCGGTGCCACCGGGCCACAGTGGTGCGGCCACCACCGGGCAGCCCGCAAACGACACGGGCTGCGTGAGCAGGCCCAGCGCCGGGCGGCAGGGGTGGCGGGTGCCGTTGATGTCCAGCCACTCGCTGCCCAGCAGCGGGGCGGCCACCGGGGTGGCGGGGGCCAGCAGCACGTCCCAGTGGTCAAACAGGGCATTCACCCTGTCCCGGTACACGCGCCGAAAGCGCTGGGCACGCACATACCAGGCGGCGGGTTGCAGGGCACCGGCGATGAAGCGGTCCACCGACAGCGGCTCGAAATCGTCGGCGCGGGTGCGCAGGTCATCCAGGTGCAGGCTGCCGCCTTCGCTGGCCGAGACGATGAAGGCTGCGGCCCGGCCCAGGGCGGCATCGGGCCACAGCACTTCGTCGCAGGCTCCCAGGGTGCGGGCGGCCAGGGCCAGGGCTTCTTGCGCGGGTGGGCTGGCGTGCTCGGCAAAGTGGCCGCCCAGCACGCCCACGCGCAGGCCGTCCACACCCAGCTCCAGTCCTGGCAGGGTGGGCTCGATGCGCTGGGCATGGCAGCCGGGGTCCAGCGGGTCGGGGCTTTGCAGCGCGTCGTAACTCAGGGCCAGGCCCTGCACCGAATCGGCAAATGGCCCCAGGTGGTCGATGCTGTGGACAAACGGGTAGCTGCCCCGGCGCGACAGCCGCCCGAAGGTGGGCTTCAAGCCCCACACGCCGCACAGCGACGACGGCACGCGGATGGAGCCGTTGGTGTCCGAGCCCAGGGCCAGCGGCACCTGCTGTGCGGCCACCGCCGCCCCGCAGCCGCCCGACGAGCCACCGGCGGTGCGGGCCAGGTCGTGCGGGTTGTGGCAGGGGCCGAAGTGGGTGTTTTCGGTGGTGAAGCCGTAGGCGTATTCGTCCATGTTCAGCCCGCCCACCAGCACCGCCCCGGCGGCCTGCATGCGCTGCACCAGAAAGGCATCGTGCGCAGCGGGCGCGTGGCCTGTGTTGATTTTGGCCCCGGCCAAGGTGACCTCGCCCGCCACATCGAACAGGTTTTTGACGGCATAGGGCACACCGGCCAGCGGGGGCAGGGCCTCGCCTCGCGCACGGCGCTGGTCGATGGCCTGGGCCTCGGCCAGTGCGCGGGCGTGCCACACGCCCGTGAAGGCGTTGACCCGCCCATCGGTGGCGGTGATGCGCGCCTCGCAGGCGGCCAGCGCTTCCACGGCGCTCAGTTCGCCGCTGGCAATGAGGCGGGCAAGCGCTGTGGTGGGGGGGAGTGTGGAATTCATAGCTGCTACCGCTTATTCATCAAGCGCTGAAAGCACTTTTGGCTTGTAAATTTCAGCGGGCTCGTCTTCCGGCCCCAGGGGAAAGGCTTGCAGTTGTTGGGCCAGCACGGCGGTGCGGGCCAGGTGCGTGGCCACGCGCTGGGCGCGGTCGGGGCTCAGCGGCAGCTCCAGCGCGGCGGCGGCGGCTTGCACGTAGGCCAGGGTCTGTTCGTCGGTCATGCGGGGCCTTTCAGTTGGCGGGGCCAAGGGTGTGCGTGCAGCTCAGCGGCGGGCCAGGCTGGCGATGTAGGCCCGCCAGCCGCCCAGGGCACTGATGTCTTGCGCGTGCACCAGGGCTTCGGGCTCGCACAGAAAGCCCTGCACGGTGCTGCCGTCGTCCAGCCGCAGGGTGCCGATGCCCAGCGGGGCGGGGATGAGCGCCACGAACGACCCGTAGTGCGCCACCGGCATGTCCCAGATTTCCAGCTCGATGGCGTGGCCGCTGCCCGCTGCCACGCGCAGCAGGCCGGGTTTGGGCGGGGTGCTGTCGGGCAGGGCGTACAGGCGGTAGTCGGGTGCGGTGCGGGCGGTGCGCACCAACTGGCTCTGGCGTTCGGTGAGCTGGCCGTTGAGCGGCATGCCGCTCAGGTGCGCGCCCACCACCGCCACCCGCACGGTGGCCTGGCTGGCCGGGGTCAACCCTGCAATGGGTTGCGGCGCAGGCAACGGCAGGCCGGTCGCGCCCTGTGTGAGGCCGCTGGCGTGGTGGTAACGCTGGCCCAGGTCGGCCAGTTGCCAGTCGCTGCCGCAGGGGCCGATGAGGGTGATGCCAAAGGGCAGCCCGTCGGGCCGGATGCTGCTGGGCACCGACAACGCGGCGTAGTCCAGCAGGTTCACAAAGTTGGTGTAGGTGCCCAGGTCGCGGTTCAGGGCCACGGGGTTGGCCAGCATGGCTTCAATGGTGACGTGCGTGGGCGCGGTGGGCACCACCAGGGTGTCGATGTGCGGCCAGATGGCGCGGGCCTGTTGGCCCAGCGCCTGCAATCGGGTCTGGGCGTCGAACACATCGGCGGCGGTGTACTGGCGGCCAGCGGCAATGATGCCGCGCACGGGCTCAATCACGTCGGCCTCGTGCGCATCGAAAAACGGGCGGATGGCCGCGTAGCGCTCGGCCACCAGCGCGCTTTCGTACAGCAGCGCAGCGGCCTGCATCAGCGGGGTCATGTCCACGGGCACGGCCACGCCGCCCAGGGCTTGCAGGCGCTCCACCGCTTGGGCAAAGGCCTGTTCGGCCAGGGCATCGCCACAGAACACCGGCGTTTGCGGCACCCCGAAGCGGAACGCCGGGGCAAACGGCTGGGTCGCCAGCGTCAGCGGGCGCGAATAGGGGTCTTGCGCGTCGTAACCCATGGCCACTTCCAGCACCCGGCAGGCCAGGGCGACGGTGGGGGCGAAGATGGACACGCAGTCCACACTCTGCGCGGCGGGCAGCACGCCGTGTGTGCTGATGAGCCCTTTGGAGGGTTTGAGTCCCACGATGTTGTTCAGCCCGGCGGGCACCCGGCCCGAGCCCGCCGTGTCGGTGCCCAGCGCAAAGTCCACTTGGCCCGTGGCCACCACATGGGCCGAACCGGAGCTGGAGCCGCCCGACACATACCGCGCATCGAACGCGTTGGGCACCGCGCCGTAGGGCGAGCGCGTGCCGTTGAGCCCGCAGGCGAACTGGTCCAGGTTGGTTTTGCCCAGCAAGGTGGCCCCACCGTCCAGCAGCTTTTGCACGGCGTGGGCGGTGTGGTCCGCCACCCGGCCGAACGCCGGGCACGCGGCGGTGGTGGGGTGCCCGGCCAGGTCCATGTTGTCTTTGATGGCAAAGCGCAGCCCCTGCAGCGGGCCGGGGGCCCCTGACAGGGCTGGCGTTGGCCACTGGGTGATCCAGGCAGAGGAGCCGGAGGGGGTCAGGGCGGCAGCGGGCGGGATCTGTGAAGGGGCTGAGTGCGGCATTTTGGTGCATCCAATCTTGTATCCAAGAATGAATGCAAATGCCATGCCAAGGCAAAACAGCCCGTTTCAGTGCATCGAAAGCGGGAACTCCCGTGTGCTGGCCCGAAAAGCGGCGTGGCGGCCGGGCCTCGGGGCCCGATGGGCTCACAAGGTGTGCGCCCGCTTGGTCAGATCAGGGATGACCACTGCCACAGCGCAAAAGCCGCCAGGAACGTGGCCGACAGCCGGTTGATGCGTTGCCGCCAAACCGGGGTGAAGCTGTGGCGCAGTCGGGCCACCCCGCCCGCCAGCACCAGCCACCACAGCGCGGACCCCAGAAACACCCCGCCCACCAGTGCCAGTGGCGACACCGCACCGCTGAACGTGGCGCTGAGGCTGGCAAAGATGGCCACGAACGACAGGATGGTGGCTGGGTTGGACAGCGTCAGCACAAAGGTGCCTGCAAACTGCGCCCACAGGCTGCCCCCCTGTCCCGTGCCCTGCGCGGCATGGGTTGCCAGCGGTGCACGCCAGGTCTGCCACGCCAGCCACAGCAGCAGGGCACCACCGCCCACCGACAGGGGCACCCGCGCGCTGTTCAGCGCGGTCACCACGCCAGTGACGCCAAACGCCCCCACCGCGCCATACACGGCATCGGCCGCCGCCGCACCCAGGCCGGTGGCCAGCCCGGCGGGCATGCCCCGTTGCAGCGTGCGCTGGATGGTCAGCAGCCCGATGGGCCCCACCGGCGCGGCGATGGACAGGCCCACCAGCATGGCTTTGAGAAACAGGGAGGTGTCGATGAAGGTCATGGGCAAATGTTAGAAGGAGCCTTGCGCCCAGAGAAGCTTGAAATTCAGGTGAAAAATGCATTTGACTTGTCAAAATTCAGGTCAATTCCACTTTCAACAGAAACCCTGTCATGGAACTTGACGACAAAGCCTGGCGGCTCATGGCCGCGCTGCAGGCCGATGCCCGCGCACCGCTCAAAACCCTGGCGCAAGCCGCTGGCCTGTCGGTGCCCGCCACCGTCGAGCGGCTGCGCCGACTGCAGGACGCGGGCGTGGTGCGCGGCTTTCACGCCCACATCGACCCCCTGGCCGTGGGTTACGGCGTGCGCGCCATGGTGGGCATCCATGCGCCCCAACCCGGCAAGCAGGCGTTGCTGGACAAGCTGGCCCAGTCGCCCGAGGTGCTGGAGTGCCACCACGTGGCAGGCAACGACTCGTACCAGATGCTGGTGGTGGCCACCGACCTGCAAGACCTGGAGCGGTTTCTGTCGGACATCAACCGCTGGGGCGAAACCCGCACCTCCATCATTTTTTCCACCCCCATCGAGCGCAGGGGGGTGAGTCGAAAACAAATGGAAAAATAGCCATTTATCGCTTTATGGTAAAGCGAAATAAGCTATTGATTTTGAGTGGTGGTGTGTTGTGAGGCTCAGGATTCGTTTCCGAGTGGATACGCCAGTGCATCACGCCGGTTTGCTGCGTTATTCTTGTCAGAACTGCCAGTGGGCAAACACTCCTCCTCTCCTTTGTACCCAGCCAAGCAGCAACCGGCCCGATTCCATCGAAGGCTTAGCGGGCAACGACAACCTTTGCGGAGAGGGTGGGGCAGACACCTTGAACGGTGGCACCGGCGCGGACACGATGAACGGCGGTGACGGGGATGACACCTATTACGTCGATGACGTGGGTGATGTGGTCATCGAGAGCGGGGGCAACCCCACCATCGGCGGGCGTGACACCGTCATCACCAGCCTGGCCAACCTGCTGTACGCGGGCGCGGCCATCGACACGCTGGAAGGTGGGCTGGGGCTGGATGCGCTGCTCGGTGGGTCGGGCTCGGATGTGTTCGTCTGGCGCTCGGTGGCGGAGACGGGCGCGACAGCGGATGTGATCGCCGACTTCACCCGAGGGCAGGACAAGCTTGACCTGTCGGTGATCGATGCGGACACGAGGGCCACGGCGGGGGGGATTTGGTGCTTTGAGGGGGACTTGGGCTGCCAGATGGCGCAGAGAGCGTGCCGAACTGGACGATGGCAGGGCGCAGCCTGGGGCCAGCACGAGCCCTTGTCTGCCGATCTGTGCCACGGCATTGTCGAGCTGGGATTGCAATTGACCGAGTGAGGCGGCGGTGAACCCCGTCTCGTCAACCCCCCCCATCAGGCAGCGCCCTGTCCATTGGCGCAACTGAGACAGGTCTGGGTTGGTGGGTGCCCGGTCTGACAGGTGGAGCACTTCGAACGGGTACCCGTTCAGGCGTGCCAGCTCCACCCCATGGCCATGCACGTGAAGCACCCGAACCAAGCCTTTTGCCGCCTCCAGCACGGCCAGGTCATAAGGTTTCACGAAACGCTGAAACACGTCTTCGGAAATGCCTTTGGGCTGGCTTTGGGGCACGGCCCCATGGGTCGCGTGGAAGTAGGCGGTCACCCCCAGGGCAGACAAACTTTGCACGTGGGCACAAACGGCCTCACACACGGTTTGCAGCAGGTGTGTGGTTTCCACTGGGTGCGCACACAACATGTCGGCCTGGTCGTGTCCGATGTGTCGCAGCACCATGTGCCAGGGGCTGTAGCCACTGTCCATCAGAGGCACTTCTTCGCCCACCGCCTGGTACAAGGCGTTCAAACAGGCCTGCTGTTTGGAAAAGCAGGGGGCTGTGTCGGTCACGGCTGCCGCCAGTTCCCGTATCTGCCCGGGCCGTTCCAGCCGGAGCCAATGGGCGGGTACGTCAAAGTGCTCGTCATTCATCACCTTGAGCACGTCCCAGCCGTAGGCTCGGAACCAGCGCTCGTGCAACCAGGCCGACTCTTGGGCGCTCAGGTGTTCGGTGCCCAGGTGGATCCAGGCACTCACCGGCACGCGGTCCACAGGCCATCCGTTGACGGCGGCCCGAAATCGCGCAAGGCGTGACATGCCGGAGGCGTGGGTCATGGGACCGCTTCGCCTTGTCGGCCCACGCGGGCCCGCAGCGCCGAGGTGGAGACGTCGGGTGTGTGGGCTGCAAACCCCAAGGCAATGCCCCTTGCGGCAAGCACCGGCCCCAAGGTGGCCCAGCGGGGACTGCCCTGCCATTCCTGGCCCACCATCACCAGGTCGATGCCCCAGGCCGACATCCAGTGCGCCGTTGCCTGGGTGTCGGCCACCAAAGCGGGTTGCAGGTCGGCCCGGTCCACGCAGGCCAAGCCGCGCACAATTTCAAGGCGCTGCGCTTCTGGCACCACGGGTGTGCGGTTTTTGATTTGCTGGCAAAACGCATCGGTGCACACGGCCACGCTCAGGTGCGAGCCTTGCGCCCGCGCGTGTCGCAAATAGCGCAAATGGCCCACGTGAAACAGATCGAACACCCCCAGTGCCAGCACGCGCCGTGTCAACGGCTGTGCCTGGGTGGTGTCGGGTCCTGTGGTGGCAGGGGAGGCGGGGACAGAGGAGATCATGGCGGGCAAGTGTGTGGAAGAGCATGCCGACCAGCAGCAGGGCCAATGGAGGGCCCAGAAACAGGGCAAAACGCCCGAGAGTTTATGAAAACCGAGGCCATGCCTGGCCGCAGGGGCTCTTGCCCTCAGCCGGGCACCCAAAACCGGCTGTCCTCGGTGATGCGGTGAGCCGCTTCCCCGTCGGGCAGGCGCTGAATGTGAAAGCGGATGGGCACGGTCTGTCCGGCCAGTGGTGCGGCCTGCTCTCCGTGAAGCCGGACGGACAGGGTGACCGAGCGTTCTTCGACCGGCCCCAGTTCAATGTCCTGTGCCGGGTACAGCGCCAGGCCGGGCAGGCCAACCACGCCGATGCGGTAGCGCTGCGTGCGCTCCTGTGTGTTCATGACCTGCAGGCGGTAGACGTTTTCCACCGCGCCCTGGTCCACCACCCTCGCCAGCACCCCCCGGTCGCGGATGACGTTCACCCGCATGGGGCTGCGGGTGGTCAGGCTGACCATGAACGCCACGGTGATGGCCAGCAACAGGCCGCTGTACACCAGCACGCGGGGCCGCAGCGTCTGTTTCAGCATCTGTTTCCGGCCCAGTCCCTGGTCCAGTCCGTTCTGTGAGGCGTAGCGGATCAACCCGCGCGGGCTGCCCATCTTGTCCATCACGTTGTCGCAGGCGTCGATGCAGGCGGCACAGCCAATGCAGTTGCTCTGCAGGCCGTTGCGGATGTCGATGCCCGTGGGGCAGACCTGCACACACAGGGTGCAGTCGATGCAATCGCCTTGGCCCAGAGCCCGGGCGGACGTGCCCCGGGACCGGGGCCCTCGGGTTTCGCCACGGGCCGTGTCGTAGCCGATGATGAGCGTGTCGCGGTCGAACATCACGCTCTGAAAACGGCCATAGGGGCACATGTGTTTGCACACCTGTTCGCGCAGGTGGCCGGCATTGCCATAAGTGGCCAGACCGTAGAAGCCCATCCAGAAGGTTTCCCAGGGCCCGGTGGCGCCCTGCCACACCGAGGCCCCCAGGCTGTGAATGGGGGTGAAATAGCCCACAAAGGTAAAGCCCGTCCACAGCCCGATGCCCAGCCACAGCCCTTGCTTGCTGGCCTTGCGGGCGAATTTGGCCACCGACCAGGGCGCGGCATCCAGCCGCATGCGTGCGCTGCGGTCACCTTCCGTGACCCGCTCGGCCCACATGAAGAGGGCGGTGTAAACCGTTTGTGGGCAGGCAAACCCGCACCACACCCGGCCCGCCACCGCCGTCACCAGGAAAAGCCCCAGCGCGCAGATGACCAGCAGTACCGCCAGGTAGATGAAATCCTGCGGGTACAGCACCAGGTCGAACAAGTAGAAGCGCCGGGCATCGAGGTCGAACAGCACCGCCTGGCGACCGTTCCAGCTCCACCAGGGCAGGCCGTAGAACACCAGTTGCGTGAGCCAGACCATGGCCCAGCGCCACCGTGTGAAGGGCCCACTGGTGGCGCGGGCGTAGATGGGGATGCTGGAAAAAGTGGGTGTGCTGGGAGAACTTGACATGGGTGGCCGTTGAAGGAACGCCTCCACTGTGCCCACATCACTTCTGATGCGTAAGATTCAGTTTTTCTGAAAAATACCGTATCAGTTATCCCCATGTCCAAACTGTACGAGCGCTATGCCGACGAGATCGCCGAGCTGATCCGCACCCAGGTGCTCAGGCCGGGTGACCGCCTGCCATCGGTGCGTCAGGCCAGGGCATCGCGCCAGATCAGCCCGTCCACCGTGTTCCAGGCCTACTACCTGCTGGAAGATCGAGGCCTGGTGTGTGCCCGGCCCCGCTCCGGTTACTACGTGAAAGACGTACCTCTCCGCCGGTCGGCCGAACCTGGCACGGCCTTGCCAGGGGCGCAGACCACGGCGGTGGACATCAGCGACCTGGTGTTTGACGTGCTGGGCTCCACCCGGCAGCCGGAGGTGGCTCCGCTGGGGTCGGCGTTTCCGTCGGCATCGCTGTTCCCCTTGCAGAAACTGGCCCTGTGCCTGACACCGGCCATGCGCCAGGCCGACCCGGCGCGTTGGCAGGAAGATCTGACCGCAGGCGATGAACCCTTGCGGCGGCAAATCGCCCAGCGATGCGCCGCCGATGGCGTGGTGGTGGACCCCGAAGAGCTGGTGGTGACCCACGGCGCCATGGAGGCGCTGAACCTGTGCCTGCAGGCGGTGACCCGCCCGGGCGACGTGGTGGCCGTGGAGTCGCCCACATTCTACGCGGCGTTGCAGGCGCTGGAGCGGCTGAATCTGAAAGCGGTGGAGGTGGCCACGCACCCGCGCCACGGGGTGGACATCGCGTCACTGACCGAGGTGCTGCAGCGACACCCTGTCAAGGCGTGCTGGTTCATGCCCCATTTCCAGAACCCCCTGGGCAGCCTCATGCCCGATGACCGCAAACAGGCCATGGTGGACCTGTTGGCCCAACACAGCGTGCCGCTGATCGAAGACGATGTGTACGGTGAGCTGTATTTCGGGTTGCGCCGTCCCCGGCCCGCCAAGGCCCACGACCACCAGGGCCTGGTCATGCACTGCAGCTCGTTTTCCAAATGTCTGGCCCCGGGCTACCGCGTGGGCTGGGTGGCCGCCGGGCGGTTTGCGCGGCAGGTGCAGCGGCTGAAGCTGATGACCACCCTCTCCACCGCCATCCCCTCCCAACTGGCGTTGTCGGCGTATTTGCAGGGTGGGGGTTTTGACCGGCACCTGCGCCACCTGCGGCGTGCGCTGCAGGCCCAGCAGGCGGTGGCGTTGCAGGCGATCGAACAGCATTTCCCGGTGGGCACGCGTGTCACACGGCCCGAAGGCGGCTACTTCCTTTGGGTGGAGTTGCCTCCGCAGGTGGACGCGCTGCGGCTGCACCGGGCGGCCCTGGCAGCGGGCATCAGCACCGCGCCGGGGCATTTGTTTTCGGCAGACCGGCGTTTTCACCACCACTTGCGCCTCAATTGCGGGCACGCCATGGACGGCCAACTGGCCGCTGTGTTGCAACGGCTGGGGCAGATGGCGGAACGCTTGGCTCAGGTTGCAAGGGGGTGATGACCGCGTTGCAAAGCACGTGGGGGCCTTTGAGGCTCAGCCTGCGCGTTGCACGCCCACCCGAACCTGAGGGGCCTCTTCCCAGTGGGGCCCTTGGAACCAGGCATCACCCTGCAGGCAAGCTTTGAGCATGGGCAGGCTGTCCAGACCCCAGAACAGTTTGCCGTCCACCACAAAAGAGGGCACGCCAAATGCACCCGCCGCCAGCGCCTCGTCGGTGTTGGCCCGGAGCTGCTGTTTCACCGCCTCGCCGTTCGGGTCGGCCAGCACGCGGCCGCGCTGTGCCATGTGGTCGGCCAGCGTGGCTTGCAGGAGGGCCAGGCGCTCGGGGTCCAGGGCATCGGCGCCGCCTTCCCACACGTGGCGCAGCACCTGCTCGGTGGTGAAACGGTTGGTGTCTCCGGGGGCTTGGGGGGTGGTGCAGGCCAGTGCCAGGCGAAGCAAAGGCAGTGGGTTGAACGGGTGGGCGGCGGGCAGTGCCAGGGGCACACCCAGGCTGTGGCCCAGCCAAAGCACGTGGCGGTACGTCCAGTCGCGTTTGGCCGGGATTTCGGCCGGGCCGAGCTGACCGTGCCGCTTCAGCAGTGCCGCAAAGAGCACCGGTTTGTAGGCCACGCGGTGGCTCACACCGGGCGAACCGCTGCTGCCCATCAGCACTTCCGGCAGTCGTTGAAAGGCCAGCCAGGCAAACGGCGAAATGGGGTCGTAATAAAAGGTGAGGGTTTTCAACGGAGCGTTCCTTTGGGTGGAAGGGTTTTTTGCAATGCGGTGGCCGGTTTCTTGCTTCGGACTGACGGCGGGCATTCTGGCCCGATTGTTCACAAAAAGGGGTCTCCCATGAGTTCTGCCATTGCCCTGAACATCGACACCTTTCTTCCCTTCATGCGAGACGCCTCGCGCACCGAAGCCTCGCTGCGCGAACTCAGCCTGATGTGGCGCCTGATCGAGGCCTCGGCCAAGATGAACTGCCCCAGCGAGTCGCAGCACATTCTGGGCATGATGTCTGTCACGCGAAAGGGCATCCAGCGGCTGGAGCACGAGCTGGTGGCTTCGCTGGTGCAGGAGACAGTGTTCGGTGTGATGGCCGAAATCGGCACGCAGGCAGAGCACCTGATCGACATCGTGGTGCGAAACCTCTACGAGCGCACCGCCGACGTGGGCTTTCTGGCCATGGACCGCGAACTGTGCCGGTACCTTGAGAGTGACGCCAGCGAGGAGGACCGCGAGCGCATCACCCACCGCCTGCGCGAGTACCGCAACAAATACACGGTGTACGACGACATCCTGCTGCTGACCCCGGACGGGCTGGTGGTGGCGCAGATCGACGACGAAGCGCCCGTTGTGTCCAGCGCCGACCCGCTGCTGGACGCCACCCTGGCGAGCGACGGTTTTGTGGAGACTTTTCGCCACAGCGACCTGCGCCCCGGCCAGCCGCTGGCCCTCATCTATTCCCGCCGCATCACGGGTGAAAGCGGCCAGGTGCTGGGTGTGCTGTGCCTGAGTTTTGGTTTCACGGGGGAAATGGCCGGTATCTTCGACGCCCGCAACGGGCAGGACAGCCGCTCCATCATGCTGCTGCTCGACGGCAGCGACCGTGTGGTCGCCACGTCCGATGCCGACTGGATTCCCAACGGCACCCAGGTGCCCACCAACCCGTCGCGGGCCGAGCAGTTGTATGTGCACGCCGGGCGGGCTTATCTGGTGGCCACGGCCGATCCCAAGGGCTATCAGGGCTACCCGGGGCCTGCTGGCTGGCGCGGGCAGGTGATGACGCCGGTGGACCTGGCCTTTGCCGCCAAAGACAAGCGCAACATCGACGGGCTGGACCCCGCAGTGGCGCAAGGCCTGCTGACGCACGCCCAGTCGTTTTCGCCTCCGCTGTACGAAATCGTGACGGCGGCCGAAACCATCCGGCGCGTGGTGTGGAACGGGCAGGTCATGTCGGCCAGCTGGGATGGCGAGCTGCAAAACCTGAAATTGGTGCTGGAGCAGATCAGCGAAACCGGTGTGCGCACCAACCAGGTGTTCAGCCGCCGCATCCGCGACCTGTACGACACCGTGCTGACCGCCAGCATGCGTGAGGGCGAGTTCCTCACGCACCTCCTGGTGGACTTGCTGGACCGCAACCTGTACGAGCGGGCCGACGACTGCCGCTGGTGGGCGCTCACGCCCGAGCTGCGCTACCTTTTGGCGCAGCCTTATCTGCCCGCCGACGGTGCGCGCCAGCTGGAGTCCATTCTGGAGTCCATTCACCGCCTGTACACCGTGTACTCGCAGCTGGTGGTGTACGACCGGTTTGGCGTGATCGTGGCGGCCACCCGTCCGCACTTTGCCCACGGGGGCAACGTGGTGGGGACACGCATCGAAGAAGACACCCTGGCCGCCGTGCTGAGCCTGCGCGACTCGCAGAGCTACCACGTCACCCCGTTCAGGCCCAGCCCGCTGTACGACGGCAAACCCACCTACATCTACCACGCCGGCATACGGGCCGAGGGGGGCGCCGAGGCCACCGTGGGGGGGATTGGCATCGTGTTCCATGCCGAGCGCGAGTTTGCCGACATGCTGACCGGCGGCATGGGTGAGATGCCCGACACCCACGCCCTCTATGTGCGGCGCAACGGCCTGGTCATTTCCAGCACCGACCCCCGCCGCCCGGCGGGCAGCACCCTCGACGGCTTTCAGGAGCTGCTGGCCTTGCCACGCGGCGAAGCCACTTCGCGTGTACTCGTCCATGATGGGTGCTACACCATCGTGGGCTGTGCCGCCTCCCGGGGCTATCGGGAGTTCAAGGTCAGCGATGGCTACAGCGAGGACGTGCTGGCCCTGTCTTTCCGAACCTACGGCGCCAAGGTCCCTGGGGCAGACGACATGGCCCGCCGTCTGGGTACCCTCATTTCGGAGGGCTCCACCGTCAGCGGCGGGCGCGAAGTGGCCACGTTCTACGTGAACGCCAGTCTCTTTGGTGTGCCTGCCGAAGAGGTGCTGCAGGCCCTGCCCGCCAGTGCCTTGTCCCGAGTGACCTCCGGTGGCCTGAGCCACTGTGTGGGCGCGGTGCCGCGCATGCAGGGCAACAAAGTCAAGGCCTATGTGTGGGCGTTCGACCTGGGGCAGCTGCTGTTCGGCAAACCCACGGTCGTCAACTACAACAGCCAGGTACTGCTGGTGCGCAGCCAGGGCCGGGAGTTCGGCTTGCTGGTGAGCGACTTGCAGGGCGTGCCCGCTTTTCCGGCCAGTGCCATCATGCGGTTGAACAACTCGCCCAGTGGCCCGCGCCGGTTGGTGAACCACGTGGTGCAGGCCAACGAGGGCAAATTGCTGATCCAGTTGCTGGACAGCCAGTGCCTGCTCGATGTGCTGCTGCCCAGCGATGCCCAGGACCCGGGGCGGTCGATCGTGGACACCACGACCATGGCCGCAGAGCCCGCCTGACCCGACCTTTCGTTTCAGCCCTGGCGTTGCGCCACCCGAGCCCAGACGGCCAGCTTGGTGTCGTCGCTGGCACGGCTCCAGGCCGTGATTTCGTCCAGGGTGCGAAAGCAACCGGTGCACAGGCCGGAGGCCGTGTCCATCCGGCACACCCCCACACAGGGTGACGGCACGGAGGCGTGTGGCTGGCGCACCCGTGCCCGGGACAGGGTCACAGCGGGCTGGGCATCGGTGGTGCGTGGGGGGAAGTCGGTCATGTCTGGGATTCTGGCGCGGTGGCCAAGACCACATCGGCCACGGGTGCTCCTGTCCAGTCCACCAGATCTTGAGGCGACAGGCAGAACACCGCGTGCGGATGGCCGGCCGCCGCCCACACCTGTTCGAACCGGAACAGCTCGCGGTCGATCAGCGTGACCGGTGGTGTGACATGCGCCAGAGGCGACACCCCGCCAATGGAAAAGCCCGTGGCCGCCTTCACAAACTCGGCGTTGGCACGGCCCAGCTGGGTACCGCCTTCGCCTGGCGTGCACACCAGGGCGGCGACCTTGGCTTCGTCCACGCGGCGATCACCCGAGGTCACCACCAGCACCGCCACCCCATCGGGCTTGCGCCGGAAGATGATGCTTTTGGCGATCTGCCCCAAGGCCACGCCCAGGGCATCGGCTGCCTGCTGGGCTGTACGAGCGGCATCGTCCAGCATCACCGGGGTTTGGGGGTGGCCCAGACGGGCCAGTTCGGCGGACACACGTTGCACGCCTTCGGGCCATGCCGAGGTGGTGGTAGCGATGGAGGATGTGGCGGTTGAAACGGATGGTGCCGATGCGGGCGGGGTGGGGCAGGTCATTGTGGGTTTCAGCGCATGTGTTTGGGTGCAGTTGAGCCAGCCCCGTTGGGTGTTGTGACTGCGCCAGGCTCTTTATTTCGAAACAGTCACTGGGGGACAAATTTGTACAACATTCAGCGTGTCCACCGGAAAAACAGGCTGTGCGCTGGACAGGGGGGCTGTTACGGCATCACTGACGGCTCGTGGGTTTGTTGAGGGTGTTGCAATCAGCGTCAGATCATTCTTCGGGATCATCCGATCGGTGATGGTGGCCGCAACAGTTGAAATCGGCGAGGGCGAGCCTGCCAATTCCGAGCCAGGCGTCGGAGGCGTCGTTGATGTCGACGGCAAAAGCGTTCCGATCCCGGGGTCTGACGCGGTCGCGCCGCCCGTCGATAGCGGCCCTGCAACCGCCTGTTTTGTCTCTGTCACAGCGGCTGTGCCCCCGGTGTTGGAGGCGGCCATCCACGCGGCTGATATGGCACGTCCCCATGAACTCAAATCCTTGTCTTGGGTGGCGGCATCTTGATCCAGGCGATCGATCAGACACTGGGTCTTGCCCCCCACGCTGGTCTGCGGGCACTGGCAGGGATTGATGTGAACCATTTGGGCCACCCCCAGCAAACGCTTGGCCGACTCGCTTTGCGGCGTCACGCCGTCAGCCGCAAACACCGGTTTTTCATCCAGAGACACGCCCATCTGCTGCTCGATCTGTTGTCTGGCCTGTGACAGGCTGGCGCCAATCTGGCCCGCTTGCAAACCCAAGACCCGGGTTCTGGCGTAAGCCATGTGAGAGAAGGGCGTGATGTGGGCCGTGAACTCCCCGCTGCTGCCCGTGTGGACGATGGCCGACAGGCGGAAGGATGGATCGATTGCTTCGGGGTTGCCTGTGCTTTCGTCCAGCATGGTCGATCGGCCACCGGGGGTACCGGAGACCTCGATGACCAGATGGGCATGGGTCGGCAGCCCTCTGAGGGAATACTCCCCTTGGCCATTGGTTTGGGTGGTGGCCACCGGCGCGGGTGCCACGCTGCCATCGCCCTGAAGCAAAAACGCCCGGACCGTGCTGTCGCGCAGCAAGCCCTTGGACGCGACACCCGATACGCTGGTGGATCCACCGCCGCCGCATGCAGCCAGCATCGCCACCGATACCAGCATCAACAGTTTTTTCATTCTGATTTCTCCCTGTGCCCAAAGAAAACCACTGTACACAAACTGGATGGCTGATCCTGCGGCGAAGTTCGCCACAGGCAGCCCACCGACTGGCTGTGGGTGGTGTCGCCTGGAACGCCCAGATTTCGAAAATTGGTTTCCATAAAAAAGAAGCAAACAGGTGTTGTCTGTTAAGCGTAGAAGGACTTTTTTGCTCATAAAACCATGGGTGGACCTGCCGCCGTTGTCTCCAAATCCCTTGTGCGGCGCAGGCAGGGGGCGCTCCGTAGAATGTCCCGCTCCTTGTCCGGGAGCCTTCCATGCCTTCATCGCCTTCCTTGCCCAGTTCCCCTTCCACGCAGGCCGATGAGTCTGTGCAGGCTTCGCAGTCTGTCCTGTCAACCAGTCCCAGCAGCTCCGGCCTCATCCGCATCCGTGGGGCTCGCCAGCACAACCTGAAAGGCGTGGACCTGGACATCCGCACCGGCGAGCTGACCGTGGTCACCGGCCCCAGCGGCTCGGGCAAGTCCAGCCTGGTGTTCGACACCCTGTTTGCCGAGGGCCAGCGCCGCTACGTGGAAACCTTCAGCGCCTACGCCCGCCAGTTTCTGGACCGCATGGACAAACCGGCGGTGGACCGTGTGGACGGCGTGCCCCCCGCCATCGCCATCGACCAGACCAACCCCGTGCGCAGCTCGCGCTCCACCGTGGGCACCATGACCGAGCTGAACGACCACCTGAAGCTGCTGTTCGCGCGCGGTGCCCACCTGTTCGACCGCGTCACTGCGCAGCCCGTGCGCCAGGACAGCGCCGACAGCATCCTGGCCGAGCTGCGCCAGCGGGTGGCCGCCACCACCGTGGGCGGTGTGGAGCCCCGGCTGGTGGTCACCTTTCCGGTGGGCTTGCCCGCCGACACCTCGGCGCAAGACGTGGAAACCTGGCTGGCCGCCAGCGGCTACACCCGGGTGCAGGCCGAGCGGCTGGTGGCGGTGGAAGCCGCCCCAGACGGGGGGGAGTCCAAAAAGACGTCCAAGAAAAAAGGAGCTGCTGACGCAGCTCCATCAAGCGCAGAAGGCCAAAAAAGCATCAAGGTTCTGGACGTGGTGGCTGACCGCTTTCGCCTGGGGTCGGTGGAGCGCGCGCGCGCGTTTGAAGCGCTGGAGGTGTGCCTGCGCCGTGGGCATGGACAGGTGCGCGTGTACGCCTGGCCGGTGGAGGCCGAGGGCGCAGCGGCCGAGCCTGAGGTGTGGGCTTTTTCCGCCAGCTTGCATTGCCCCGAAAGCGGTTTGAGCTACGCGGCCCCCACGCCTTCGCTGTTCAGCTTCAACTCGGCGCTGGGCGCGTGCGACGCCTGCCGGGGGTTTGGCCGCGTCATCGGGGTGGACCACGGGCTGGTCATTCCCAACGACAAGCTCACGCTGCGTGCCGGGGCCATCAAGCCCATGCAGACCCCGGCCTGGAAAGAGTGTCAGGACGACCTGATGCGCCACGCCGAGGCCGAAGGCATCCCGCGTGACACGCCCTGGAACAAGCTGAGCCATGAGCAGCAGCGCTGGGTGATCGACGGCAGCCCCAAGTGGAACGGCAAGTGGAACCAGGCCTGGTACGGCGTGGACCGGTTCTTCGAGTACCTGGAGACCAAGGCCTACAAGATGCACATCCGGGTGCTGCTGTCGAAGTACCGCAGCTACACCGAATGCCCGTCGTGCCACGGCGCGCGTCTGAAAACCGAGAGCCTGTTGTGGCGCATGGGGACGAAAGCGCAGGCCGACGCGGTGCTGCCACCTGCATTGAGGTTCATGCCAGCAGGCGTGCAATGGAGCCGGGAACAACTGGAAGCTTTGCCCGGCTTGGGGCTGCACGACTTGATGCAATTGCCCATTGCGCGGTTGCGGGCGTTTTTCGAAGACTTGCAGGCGTCGCTGGTGGCCACACAGGCCACGGGCGACGCCAAAGCCCTCGACCTGCTGTTCGACGAAATCAACACCCGGCTGAAATACCTGTGCGACGTGGGTCTGCACTACCTCACGCTGGACCGCCAAAGCCGCACCCTCAGCGGCGGCGAGGTGCAGCGCATCAACCTCACCACCGCCTTGGGCACCAGCCTGGTCAACACCCTGTTTGTGCTGGACGAGCCCAGCATCGGCCTGCACCCGCGCGACATGGACCGCATCAACCAGGCCATGCGCCGCCTGGTGACCGCAGGCAACACCCTGGTGGTGGTCGAGCACGACCCGGCCGTGATGCTGGCGGCAGACCGCCTGATCGACATGGGCCCCGGCCCCGGCGAGCGTGGCGGCCAGATCGTGTTTGACGGCACGCCCGACAGCATTCGTCACGCCGACACCCTGACCGGGGCCTACCTGGGCGGGCGCAAACAGGTGGGCTTTGGCTTCAAACGCATGGTGGCCGAGTCCACTCCGCGCCTGATTCTGGAAGGCGCGCGCGAGCACAACCTGCAACACGTGTCGGTGGACTTCCCCTTGCAACGCATGGTGTGTGTCACGGGCGTGAGCGGCTCGGGCAAGTCCACGCTCATCCAAGACATATTGGCCCCGGCGCTGCTGCGCCACTTTGGCAAAACCACCGACGCGCCCGGCGCACACGACCGCCTGCTGGGGGCCGAGCAACTGGCCGATGTGGTGTTTGTGGACCAGTCGCCCATCGGCAAAACCGCCCGCTCCAACCCCGTGAGCTACGTGGGCGCGTGGGATGCCATCCGCACCCTGTTTGCGCTGGCCCCGCTGGCGCAGCAGCGCGGCTACACCGGCAGCAAGTTCAGCTTCAACAGCGGCGACGGGCGCTGCCCCACCTGCGGCGGCTCGGGCTTTGAGCACGTGGAAATGCAGTTTCTGAGCGACGTGTACCTGCGCTGCCCCGACTGCGACGGCCAACGCTACCGCCCCGAGGTGCTGGAGGTGCACATCGAGCGCGCGCGGCTGGTGACAGCGGCAGATGGGGCCACCGCACACGACATGGTGTCGATGAACGTGGCCGATGTGCTGGACCTCACGGTCAGCGAAGCCGCCCAGTTGTTCAGCGGCGACCGCGAAGTGATCCGCGCCCTGCAACCCATCGTGGATGTGGGGCTGGAATACGTGAAGCTGGGCCAGCCCGTGCCCACACTGTCGGGTGGTGAGGCGCAGCGCCTGAAGCTGGCGGGGTTCCTGGCCGAAGCGGCCAAAACCGGATCGAAAGCCACCGCCAGCCGCCAGGCCGTGGCCAAAAAGGGCACGTTGTTCCTGTTCGACGAGCCCACCACCGGCTTGCACTTTGACGACATCGCCAAGCTCATGCGTGCGCTGCGGCGGCTGCTGGACGCGGGGCACTCGCTGGTCATCATCGAACACAACCTGGACGTCATTCGTGCATCCGACTGGCTCATCGACCTGGGGCCGGAAGGCGGCGAGGGCGGCGGCCAGGTGGTGGCACAAGGCACGCCAGAAGAGGTTCGCCTGCACCCCACCAGCCACACGGCCAAGGCGCTGCGCGACTACGCGCTGGCGTTTGACGGGGTGCACGAGGTGCGGGAGGGGGCAGTGGCAGCCTACTTGGGCAGTCCCACCTCGCCCGCTGCGTCGGCAAGGGGCAAGCCGCCCTCCGCACACTGCGAGCAGAGATTGTCGGGCGGCTCACCCCTTGCCGGCGCGGACCACGGCACACCAACAGGGAAGTCCGAACCCGAATTGGGCGCGGGCGCGCCAACCCGCAGCGCAGCGGGACGGATGGGGATGGGGGGTGACGATTTCTGCTCGCAGCATGAGGAGCCCCCCATCCCCGTCCGGCACGCCACCCCACAAGGCAACCCAGGGGAAGCAAAAAACAACGCCATCCGCATCGTCAACGCCCGCGAACACAACCTCAAAGGCCTGAGCGTGGACATTCCCCGGGGGGCGTTCAACGTCATCTCGGGCGTCAGCGGTTCGGGCAAATCCACGCTGGCGTTCGACATCCTGTTCAACGAAGGCCAGCGCCGGTACCTGGAAAGCCTGAACGCCTACGCCCGCAGCATCGTGCAGCCCGCAGGCCGCCCTGAGGTGGACGCGGTGTACGGCATTCCGCCCACCGTGGCCATCGAGCAGCGGCTGTCCCGTGGCGGGCGCAAAAGCACCGTGGGCACCACCACCGAGGTGTGGCACTACCTGCGCCTGCTGTACGTCAAGCTGGGCACGCAGCACTGCGTGCACGACGGGGCGGCGGTCAAACCCCAGTCGCCCGACAGCATGGTGGCGCACATCATGCGCACCCACCGGGGCCGACACATCGGGCTGCTGAGCCCGCTGGTGGTGGGCCGCAAGGGCGTGTACACCGAGCTGGCCGACTGGGCCCGCCCGCGTGGCCACACCCACCTGCGCGTGGATGGCGAGTTTTTGCCCACCACGGGCTTTCCGCGCATAGACCGGTTCAAAGAACACACCATCGAGCTGCCGGTGGCAGATCTGGTGGTGGGGCCGGACACCGAGGCGTTTCTGCGCCAGCACCTGACCGAGGCCCTGCAGCACGGCAAAGGCGTGGTGCACGTGCTCAGCCCGCTGGACGGGCTGGCCGACGCGTTTGCGGCCCACGCCGCCGGTGTGCCTGCGGCGGCAGAGGCGGGTTTGGGCTTGGGCGGTGGCGTGGGCCGGGTGGAGGTGTATTCCACCCACCGCGCCTGCCCGGTGTGCAGCACCAGCTACCCCGAGCTGGACCCGCGCCTGTTTTCGTACAACAGCAAACACGGCTGGTGCCCCGATTGCGTGGGCACGGGTGTGAACCTGAGCCGCGACCAACGCAAAGCCTTGGACGATTCGGTGCGCGACGATGACCACAAGGGCCGCGAACAGAGTTTTGCGGAGCCCGATGTGGAAGACCTGAGCCACGAGGCTTGCCCGGCCTGCCACGGCACGCGGCTCAACCCACAGGCGCGGGCGGTGAAGTTTGCGGGGGTCGGGATTGCCGAGGTGGCGGCTTTGAGCGTGAAAGACGTGCAGGCTTGGGTGGAGTCGTTGGGTTCCACAGATGCTTCTGCTCTCGCTGCGTCGGCAGGGGGCATGCCGCCCTCCGCACACTGCGAGCAGAAATTGTCGGGCGGCACGCCCCCTGCCGGCGCGGACCAGGGTGCGCCCAGCGGCTTTGTGCTTTCCGCACGCGAAGCCGACATTGCCCGCGACCTCATTCCTGAAATCCTGGGCCGTTTGAGCTTTTTGCAGCAGGTGGGTTTGGGTTACCTCACGCTGGATCGGGGGGCACCCACGCTGTCGGGCGGCGAGGCGCAGCGCATCCGGCTGGCGGCGCAGCTGGGCAGCAACTTGCAGGGCGTGTGCTACGTGCTGGACGAGCCCACCATTGGCCTGCACGCCCGCGACAACCAGATTCTGCTGGGCGCACTGGACCAGCTGCGCCAGCACGGCAACACGCTGGTGGTGGTGGAGCACGACGAAGACACCATCCGCCGCGCCGACCACATCATCGACATCGGCCCCAGCGCAGGCAAACGCGGTGGGCGCGTGGTGGCGCAGGGTTCGGTGGCCGAGGTGTCGGCGTGTGAAGACTCGCAGACCGGGCGGTATTTGCTACACGCCATGAAGCATCCCACGCAAGCCAGGCGTGCGGTAGAGGTCGATTTTTCATTGAATTTGGCTTTGCGTGTGGGCGGCGCCAGCCTGCACAACCTGCACAACGTCGATTTGACCGTGCCGCTCAAGCGACTGGTGGTCGTCACCGGGGTCAGTGGCTCGGGCAAGTCCACCCTGGCGCGCGACGTGTTGCTGACCAACGTGGCCGCCGCCGTCAGCCAGCGAAGCACCAAAGCGGGCCGAGACAGCATGGAAGCCGGTCACTTTCCCACCTGGGTGGGCTGCCAAACCGTCAGCGGGTTTGAAACCGTGGACCGCGTGCTGGAGGTGGACCAGACCCCCATCGGCAAAACCCCGCGCAGCTGCCCGGCCACCTACATCGGCTTCTGGGACACCATCCGCAAGCTGTTTGCCGACACGCTGGAGGCCAAGGCGCGGGGCTACGCGCCGGGCCGCTTCAGCTTCAACACCGGCGAAGGCCGCTGCCCCAGCTGCGAAGGCCAGGGCGTGCGCACCATTGAAATGAGCTTCCTGCCCGACGTGAAAGTGCCCTGCGAAAGCTGCCACGGTGCGCGCTTCAACCCCGAAACCCTGGCCGTCACCTGGAAAGGCAAAAGCATTGGCGACGTGCTGCAAATGGAGGTGGACGAGGCGGTCGGCTTCTTCGCCACCATGCCATCCATCGCCCACCCGTTGCAACTGTTGAAAGACGTGGGGCTGGGTTACCTCACGCTGGGCCAGCCATCACCCACGCTCAGCGGTGGCGAGGCGCAGCGCATCAAGCTCGTCACAGAGCTGAGCAAGGTGCGCGACGACATCGGGCGGCGTGGGCAAAAAGCCCCGCACACCCTGTACGTGCTGGACGAACCCACCGTGGGCCTGCACATGGCCGATGTGGAAAAACTCATCCGCGTGCTGCACCGCCTGGTGGACGGCGGCCACAGCGTGGTGGTGATCGAGCACGACCTGGACGTGATGGCCGAAGCCGACTGGATCATCGACCTGGGGCCGGAAGGCGGCGCAGAGGGGGGCCGCATCGTGGCCGCCGCGCCACCTGAGGCCGTGGTGGCACTGGGCACGCACACCGGCGTGGCGCTGGGGCCGGTGCTGGCGCGGGCTTGAATGTGGCTCGCCATCTTTTAAATGTACCCAGTGGGTAATTCCCGAAAAATCATCAAAACATAGAGTTTGTCAAGAAATTCTTTGTGGCGCTGATTGGTCTTTCCATTGCCGTGAGCGCCACAGGCAGGCATCCTTCTTTCGTTGACCGCCCGTTCCTTCAGTGCATTCGCTGCGCTGAACACGGCGGTTTTTTCTTGGACGAACGAAATGGGAGAACCTATGTTGGATGACGTGGAAAAACAATTGCGACAGCGCTTTGAGCTGTCAGAGGCTCGAACGGAGCAGGTGCATGAGTCGTTGCTTGACGATGTGTTGACGCGCGTTTCACTGAAATTCAACCGCCAAGGCAAGCTCGTGTTTCGGTATTGGTTTGGCGATAGTCGGGTAAGCCGTGGGACTTTTCAAACGCTGACTTGCGCAGAGGCACGGTGCCCACGTCGTCAAGCTTTGCGGCAGCAGTGGTTGATTCACTCAGGCCTTGTCAAACCAACGCGGGCAACGCCATCTCGACCATGCGGTTCTGGTGGTTGGGCTGCAGAGGAGCAGATTCAATTGGCAAATCAAACCTTCGTTGCAAGAGAAGCCCTTTTTTCTGTCACCTTGAAATGTTCCCATGAGGTGCATGAGCCCTTGCGCATCAATGTCAAAGGTTGGGATGTGTTTGGACCCGATGGGTATCAAGCAGGTGGCTGGGTTGAAAACGCGCCAATGTTCGAAACGCTGGAACAGGTACGCGCTTGGTTGCAAGCACGGCACCCGATGGCATGAACTTTGCCGTTGCCAATGGGGTTAGGTTGTTGTTTCGGCATGCGGACATCGATGAACGGGTTCAGCATCAGCTTGCTGTTTACCGGAACACCACCAGCGGCGAGCCTGTGTTTACCGACGATGCCAGTTTTCCACCGGGATACCGGCAACGCAGTTACAGGGGCGGATTTCACACCTGAGTTTGAATGCTTTTTGTACCCACCACAGGGGTCGGTGTTTTCTGTTGCAGCATATGCGGCTCCTGCTGACTTGGTGACAGGAACTCAAGTGTCTATGAAATATGCAATGAGCAATTGGTTTGCTAAATACCGCAAAAAACTGCTGAGCGAATGGTGAGTAATCTGGGTGGTGAGGGTTTGAATTTTTTCCGCATCAAATCGGTAGGGTTTTAGGGTGAATTTTTTGAATTATTGTGAATAATTCTTGGTGTGATGTTTTTAGTATTTAATAAATGAGGAGGTGTTGTGACTAGTGGCTCTATGGATCTTCCAAAGAAGAAATCAAAAATTATTGATGTGCAAAATGATCAAAATGTCCATGATCAGGCAATTTTTGCTCTTGCCCATTATTATCGTCATAAGGATAGCTCAGCTCTTGGTCGAATTGTGCAGGCATTACCAAATTCGAATCGACGGGCGGCAATGATTGCATGGATTCACCATTTTACATGCTTGCGTTGGGATCGTGGCAGGGCGGTATTTATTAGGACGAAAAATCCAGAGATACAAGAAATTTCTTTGCCTGAGGAAAGTCCATTTTGGACTTTTAAGATATGTGCCGTAAGGCGACGACATGTATCTGGCGGGGAATTTGAAGCAGATTATTTCTTTGATAAAGTAATTAATGACGTAAGGTTTAATATCAGATCTGTGTCGTTGGATAAATTGGAGTCGGTGATTCTGGAATTGAAAAAAATAATGCTTGAAAAGCAAGAGGTTTGATTTTTGGTAGATTCTTTTTTCCTTTTTTGATGTTTGTGTATTTTGAATAAAATTTTGGGTATTATTTTCGTGTGCTGAGTGCTTTTTAGAAATTGGTGGTGTGGAATGAGTAATTTGAATTTTTTAATTATCTTTGCTCTTGGGGTTTTGGTATTTAAAATGTGGAGGCGATCGAGGGATCCTGATTTGATTAATGAGGTTTATAGGGGGTTGAGGCATATCGCCTATCGGGATGTTCATCGGGGAGAGCTTGCTCGTGCTGAGCGCTACGAAAAAATGGCTGAAGCTCTAATGCTCGGACAAGCCTATGTTCGATTTGAAAAGCAGGTCTTCGATGTTGCCCATGTGAGGGGGGTGGCGCAACTTGTAAGTCAGTCGATGGATTATTCTGTTTTGGATGAATGTGAGATTTATAGACAAAATCATAAGCATGCGTGTTATGAATCTGTGGGACGTTTAAGTAGAGACTTGGAAAAATTGATTCAAAGGGGCGTTAGGTGAAATTGCTTCCATGGCGTGATGTGGTTTGACGTCGATTGAAATATCAAATCCTTTGTGCATGCCTTAATTACTAACGGTATATTATGATATTTGACTCGAAAAATGGGTGTCTTTATGATGATGAGGGCGTTTTCTTAAAGAAGATTTCGTGCCCGTTTGGGTTGCATCCTGATCAGTTGCAGGCTATTGGTCACCATGAGCGGCGATGCAACGTTTGTGAAAAGGTGGTTTACGGTGTGGATGATGTTTCCGACGGCCTGTTGCGCGAGATGATTGAGCGTGATGAAGACGTTTGTATTTTTTCAACATCAAATGCTAAAAATATAAAGATATTGGGAAGGAGTGGGGAGGTTGGTGTTAATTCGGAGGGTTATGTGGTGGTGCAAACTCTCAGAAGTCTCCAGGATATGGCGATGGCTCAAAAAAATGGATTCCTGCTTATTTTTAAAGATGTAGGCCTTCCTTACGATTTTGGTGAGGATAAATTTATTGTTTATCAAAGAAATGATACTGGTGAGCTATGGTGGTCGGGTGATTATAGATATTCTCTATTTGATAAAGCGCTTGAGGATAATGCAGGCGATTTTGACGCATATCGTGACGAAAATTGGACGGTTGTGCGCTCGTGGTTTTATGCCCGTAGGGATCAGCCATTTCCACTGGCTGCTTATGCTATACCCAAATATCTCCAACCCGGAACCAGGGTTTTCATTCCAGATGTGATCGAAGATATTGGGTATGTGTTCTGGAATCAAGGAAATGCAAATAGGATTATTTCTGCTGCTGCTACATGGACGGGCGATGATATGAAAATTGATGTTCCACCTGTGCCTTTATTTGTCGGATAATTTTTGAGAGGGTGAATGTTGTTCTTTGAATTTGCCATAAATAAAAATTTCAGGGGGTTTTATGCATGTCAGTGTTGCCGAAGTGCAGGACGGTTTACGTATCGAGTCAGAAGAGCTTCCCGACAGTGTGTCGTTTCGCGTACTCCAAGTGAACCGCTTAGACGATGTCTGGCAAGTCAAACTGGACCCGGAGTCGGCGAAGTCTGACAACGGACGCAGCATGGTGCTGGACGAAGCGCTGGAAGGTGCACGGGCTTGGTGGCCAGGTCCACCCAAAGGGGCTGCCGATGTGTTGGCCGTGATTCCCGAAGAATCCACCATATTGCTGGTTGGTGCATCGGGTCCGCCACCGCAGCAAGGAGCATTGATCAAAATTTACATTCAGGACTACCTTCTGGTGCTGCGTGCTGCTTGGCGCGACACTGTTTGGGCTCAAAAGGCTGTGGATACGCAGTCCAAGCTTGAGGGAAAGGAACGCGTACCGCCATTGCGCGTGACGCCCGAACTGTTCCCCCATCTGCGGGCTGGACAACGTCAAGCCTTTGATTTGCTAGACCATGCTGCAGGCTATTTGTGGGGGCCGCCCGGCACTGGGAAAACAACCACACTGGGGGCCTTGCTCGCCTCATGTGTGGTGCAAAAGCCAGATTTGCGCATTTTGCTGGTGGCCTCTACCAACCAGGCGGTGGATCAGGCGCTGGTCGCTGTTGACAAGGCGCTGGAGCGAATCGGACAAAAACATTCGCGACTGCGCGACCGGCTGTGCCGCTTTGGCAGTCGCTTCATTGCAGAACACTACACCGACCGCGATCATTTGATCCCCATTCAGGATAAGGAACTGCTACAGGCGCTGCGGCGGATTGAATTGGCGAAGCCTTCAACTGGAGATGGCGAGCTTCATGCTGCTTGGCACAAAAAACATCAAGCAATGCGGGAGCGCATACGGGCTCAAATGACCCGCTTGTTTGGCCAGAAAGCGGTTGTTGCAATGACGGCGGTGCGTGCTGCCCACGCGTTGGCTGATTTGAGGTCGTTGCCACCTTTTGACCTGATGGTGATGGATGAGGCTTCGCAGATGGGTTTGGCGCATTGTCTGATCCTGCTTCCTCTGGCCAAACGTTACCTGTTTGCAGGAGACGATCAGCAGTTGGCCCCCATCGTGACCAGTGACCGAGATCAGGCTAAAAAGGCACTGGGTCGTTCCCCTTTCATATTCAAAGGAAAGGGTGACAAAAATCCAAATACTGTGATGCTGCAAGAGCAGTCGCGCATGGCACCGGCTATTTGCAATGCAGTGAGCCAGGTGTTCTATGACGGGGACCTTCGGGTAGCCGATGCAGTGCTCAATGACAAGAAGTGGGCAACTGACCGTTCGTTTCGATTTGGGGATGTGTCAGCAAACAGAGCACTACAAATCGTGCCAATGCAGTCGTCAAGTGTTTATTCAAAAAAGTACCGAGGGCATGTGCGTCTGGAATCCGCAGAAAAACTGGCTGATCTGATTGCAGCAGCGTTGGCTGCAAAACATGTGAAGCTTGAAGACCTGGTGGTTTTGACGCCCTACCGGTCTCAACGTGTATTGATCAAAGCTTGTCTGTATCACCGCAATATCAAAGGGGTCAACGTTTCTACCGTGAACCGGTCTCAAGGCAGCGAAGCCCGCGTTGTGCTGTTTGATCCGGTGAATGCCAAGGATAAATTCTTGAACTGCCCAGCTGGCAATCGTCTGATTAACGTCGCAGCAAGTCGGGCCATGGGCAAGTTGATATTGTTTTTGGGCGCTGAGGATCTAAAGCACCCTGAGCTAGCCCGATTCGATCTGCTCACGAAAGTAGACCAAGCTGCCATCCGTGACGCGCGTCCTTTGATTGACCTGATCAAGTCAGGTGTTTCACCTGTTGCCTGTAAGGGCCGGTTGGTAAGGTATGGTCGTCATGTTGGGCGGGTGAAGTCAGTTAGCGTCGGTGCTGACCAACTTGTTTTGACAAGTCAGATCGACGGCAATGACTATGTATTTAAGCTCTCCATACTGTTTTCCAAGGCGTTACCAGCAAGCAACCAGACACCGGTTGCCCATATTACGGGGGATGGTCAGGGAGCTGATACGGGCAAGAAGGCTGCACCTGAACCAATGCCTTTGCTGGACTTAATCAAACATAGCGGCAAACAAAGTGCCTTGGTTGGGCGTTTAGTAAGTTACGACAAACACGTTGGGAAAATTCGCGCAGTCAATGAGCGGGCAGATACGATAGTCTTGGCAAGTCATACGACGGGACAGGACTATGAGTTTCAGCTTTCAATGCTGTACGCAAAAAACCAAGCGTGAGTTTGGGTGTTTTGGCCTTCCGGCTGATGCTGTCGTGAAAAACACAGATGTAGATTGACCGGCGTTGTGCCTAAGTTTGTCGATTTCCTGCAGGTCATCAAACTCGTCACCGAACTCAGCAAGGTGCGCGACGACATCGTCCGCCGTGGCTAGAAAGACCCGCACCCCCGGTGTGTGCTGGACGAGCGCCCGGTGGGCCCGGGCATTGCTTATGTGGAAGAGCTCATCCGCGTGCTGTACCGAATCTTGGCCGTCGCCGCACCACGAAGTCGTGGTGGCGCTGGGGCCGGTGCTGGTGCGGGGGTGAGCGGCGAGTGGGTGTTTGCTTGGGTGCGGGCCGTTGTGTGTAGGTCAGGCCGGCAGCGCAAACCGCTCGTCGTTGGCTACCCAAGCAGCTGCGCCTTGTGCCACCCATCCCAGGCAAGCCAGCCACACGGTTTTGGGGATGGGCTTGGCCCCGCTCAGGTAGTAACTCAGCATGCGACGCGACACGCCAATGGCTTGTGCGCCTTGGGTTTGGGTGAGCTGGTTGTCGTGCAGCCAGTGGATCAAGCGCTCGTGCCCGATGCCGCCCGCCTGCTCGACGGCACGGTTGCGCAGGTTGTCTGCCCCCATGTCGATTTCATCTTCCACCCACACCACCGATGTGCCCCAGTCACCCAGCCTGGCCTGGGCAAACAGCGTGGCATCCTGCAAGGGTTTGAACAGTTGGGTGTGTTCAATCCAGTCAGACAGATTCACATCGGCTTTCCAGCCGTCTTCAAATGTCAGATGCAGGCGCTGGCCGGGCAGAACCTCGACAGCGCGGATGCGAAGGGGGTCGTTTTTCATCGCTGCAATTCCTCAAAATCAAGGGCCAGTTGGGCCGCACGCGGTGCCAGCCATTCCAGCGCCGCCGCCAGCTCCTTGGCCAGAATGCGAGCCCTGGCCTCCACCTTCAGGTCTGCCAGGTACACCAGTGCTTCGCGCCCATCAGAGAACAGCACATGCACATGGGCCGGCCGGTGGTCGCGGCTGCGCATCTCAATCTTGCAATGGGGCAACCTGTGGAGCAATGGCATGATCCCATCATATGTGCAATCATTGCTCACATCAATGCCTCAGAAAGTCATCCACATCCACCCCGAAGCGCCGCCCAAACCGGCGCTGGGTGCGCCGTGCAACGGCTGTGGCGTGTGTTGCCTGGCCGAACCTTGCCCACTGGGCATGCTGATCTCGCGCCGCCGCCACGGGGCATGCCGCGCCTTGCGCTGGAGTGAGGCCGATGTGCGCTACCGCTGCGGGGCCATTTCAGACCCCGCCGGGGTGCTGGGCCCGCGCTGGGCCTGGGCCGCCGGGGCGTTCAGCCGCCTGGCCCGGCGCTGGGTGGCGGCCGGGGTGGGATGCGACGCCGACTGGGAGGCCGAGGCCGTCAAAACGCCGATGCCCGGCCCTGGCCCGTGACCCCGCGCAGGACGCGGATGGTCTGCGTGACGTTGTGGCCCGCCTGCACAAAAGGCGTGCCCGGGCCCATGTGCTGCTCGGCCTCTGCGGTCTGACCCGCGTTGATGAGGTCGGCCACCTTGCCCGCTTCCATGTGGAAGGCCTTGTGGTGTCCCACCAGCTCGGTGAACGTGGGTTCGCGTCCCCAGCGTTGGCCGCCCGGGCCGTAGATCCACTGGCCCAGCATGCAGCAGTCGTCCCGGCGCAAGGTGGCCGAGTCCACCTCCTTGCCTTTGAGCGCGGCGTTGCGCAGGGTGACGCGCCACTGCTGGTGGGCCGCGATCACCTTGTCGAAGTCGATGGCATCGGCGTTGTGGCTGGACTGGCTGGCCTGGGCCCCTTTGCGCAGGGCGACCGCATCGTCTTCGGCCAGTGTGGCGTCGCCCGCAAACAGGCGGAACACGCGGATGGAGTCGTGCACGGCGTCCACCTGTTCGTTCAACGCCTGTGAGGCCGCCGCCAGCTCTTCCACCATGGCGGCGTTTTGCTGGGTGATCCCGTCCATTTTCGAGAGCGAGTCGCTCACCTGGGAGGTGCCTGTCAGCTGCTCGTTGGTGGCGCTGCGGATGTGAGCCAGCGTCTGCGCCACCCGCTCCACGGCCACCATGGCCTCACTCACGCGGGAGCGGGCTTCGTCGGCACGGGTGTTGCCTTCGTCCACGCGGGTGCGCGACTCTTCGATCAGGTGGCGGATTTCCTTGGCGGCGGTTCCGGTGCGCTGGGCCAGTGCCCGCACCTCGCTGGCCACCACGGCAAAGCCCCTGCCGGCTTCGCCCGCCCGGGCGGCTTCGACGGCGGCATTCAGCGCCAGGATGTTGGTCTGGAAGGCCACCCCTTCGATCACCTGGATGATGTCTCCGATGCGGCGCGAAGAGGCCGCGATGCTGGCCATGGCCTCGGACACGGCTTCGACCGAGGTGTGGCTGCGCCGCGCCATTTCCAGCGTGTCGGCGGCGAGCTGGGCCCCTTCCACGGCTGCCGCGCTGGTTTTTTCGGCGGTGTCGTTGATCTGCCCCATGGATGCCGCGGTTTCCTCCAGGTTGCTGGCCTGGGATTCCACGCGCGTGGACATGTCGTTGTTGCCCATGGAAATTTCCTGCGTGCCCCCGCGCAGGTTGCCCACCTCGTGGCGGATGTCCCGCACCACGGTGCGCACGTTCAGGCTCATCTGGGCCATGGCACGCTGCAGGTCGCCGATGGGGCCGCGTGCGCCCAGGGCGTGCACCTCGGTGAGGTCGCCTGCCGCCAGCCGGTTGGCGCGTCCCACCACTTCCAGCAGGCGAGAGCCGAGCAGGTGCCAGGCCCAGATGCCCGAGCCCACCACCGTGGCAATCCCGGCCAGCACACCCGCCCACAGCGGGGCACCCAGGGCCTGCAGCAGCAGGGGAATGGCGGCTGGCCAGAACACCAGCCAGTAAAGCTGCTGGCGCACGCTGGGCCTGGCGAAGTGGATCAGGCGGCTGAGGGGATCGGTGCGCAGCACCTCCCCATGCCGCAGCACGTGGTGCAGATGGCCTTGGGCCGCTTCCTGGCGCATGGTGGCGTAGAGCTGCTCTGCCGCTGCGGTTTCGTCTTCGCCCGGTGCGGTGCGCACCGAGAGGTAGCCGACCACCCGGTCGGCGTCGCGCATGGGGGTGACGTTGGCGCGCACCCAGTAGTGGTCGCCGTTCTTGCGGCGGTTTTTGACCAGGCCGGTCCATGGTCTGCCCAGTTCCAGGGTGGCCCACATGTCGCGGAAGGCTTCTTCCGGCATGTCGGGGTGGCGCACGATGTTGTGGGGCTGGCCCAGCAGTTCTTCTGTGGAGTAGCCACTGATGGAGATGAACGCTTTGTTGGCGTAGGTGATACGGCCCTTGAGGTCGGTGACAGAAATCAGCGTCTGGTCTGCGGTGAGCTTCAGGCTGTTCTGTGTGACGGGCTGGTTGTTTCGCATGGCGGTCTTGGGACGCGGGGTCCGCGTCGCTGGGCAGGAGAGATGGGACCATTTTGCGGCATGTGTCCGCCCGGCCGCCGGTTCCCCCTGAGGGCAGAGGTGTTTGACCGTCACAGACAACCGCAGCGGCCATCCCTGCCCGCTTTCGCAGGCCCGGGGCGCTCAGGGGGCCTGGAGACGCCCGTCCACCAGCACCAGCTGGCGGTCGCAGCGCTGGGCCAGGCGCGGGTCGTGGGTGACGATGAGGCAGGCGCTGCCGTGGTCGTGGTTGAACTCGCGCAGCAGGGCAAACACCTCGTCGGCGCTCACGGTGTCCAGGTTGCCGGTGGGCTCGTCGGCCAGGATCAGCCGCGGCCGCAGCGACAGCGCCCGGGCAATGGCCACCCGCTGTTGCATGCCACCCGACAGTTCGCCCGGGCGTTTGTGTTCGGCCGCCTTCAGCCCCACGCGCGCCAGCAGTTCACGCCCAAAGGCTTCGGCCTGGGGTGTGAACTGCCCGTGTTCGATGATGGACGGCAGCATCACGTTTTCCAGCGCGGTGAACGCAGGCAGCAAGTGGTGGAACTGGAACACGAAGCCGATGGTGCGTCCGCGCAGCCGGGTGAGTGCGGCATCGTCCAGCCCTTGGGTGAGCTGGTCCGCAATGGTCAGCGTGCCGGAGGTGGGCCGCTCCAGCAGCCCGATGATGTTGAGCAAAGTGCTTTTGCCCGAGCCCGAGGGCCCCGTCAGCCCCACGAACTCGGCCTGCGCCAGCGCCACGTCGATGCCGTGCAACACCTCCGCCTCCACCGGGGTGCCCAGGTGGTAACTCTTGCGGATGTTTTCGAGTCGAAGAATGTCGGTCAAAATGGCCTCTACCGCTTGCTTGTCGTGCGTTGTTTGCTATATGGGAATATTTGTTTCCATGGGGTAAACCGTGGTGTGACCTGAACCTGACAGGCACCTGTGGATGTCCTCAGTTGGGTTGACATGGATCAAACTCCCGAAAAAAGCCGGTGGCCGCGGCAAGGCGAAACGGGAAAACTCGGCCCGCCACGATCTTTACCCGCCCGACCACGCCATGCCGCCACGTTCTCAAGCCCCTTCTCACGTCACACAGCGCGAGTATGAACTGCCCGATGGGGTCACCCTGGTGTCGACCACCGATCCGCAAGGGCGCATCACCCACTGCAACCGTGAGTTCGTGGAGGCCAGCGGGTTCGACTATGACGAGCTGCTGGGCCAGCCACACCACATCGTGCGCCACCCCGACATGCCACCCGAGGCCTTTGCCGACATGTGGGCCACCATTGGCCGGGGGCGGCCCTGGAGCGGTCTGGTCAAAAACCGCCGCAAAGACGGTGACCACTATTGGGTGCAGGCCAACGTGTCGCCGGTCATGAAGAACGGCAAACCGGCGGCCTATATGTCCGTGCGGCTCAAACCCTCCCGCGAGCAGGTGGCGGCGGCCGAGGCGCTGTACGGCAAGCTGGCCCAGGAGCGGGCCACGGGCCACCAGACCTTCCGCATCCACGCCGGTGGGGTGCGCCCCGTGGGCTGGCGCGACTGGTTGGGCCGCCTGCACCGCCTGAGCCTGGGACAACGCCTGACGATGGCATTGCTCGCCTGCCTGGCGCTGGGCATGGCACCCGTGGCCTGGCCTGGCATGCTGGGGTGGTCGGCCATGGGGTGGCCGGTCTGGAGCCTGCAACTGCTGTTGCTGGCGTTGGGGGGCGGGGCTGTCATGGCCTGGCTCAACCGCACCGTGTTGCACGAACTGTCACTTGCCGACGAAATGGCCTGCAACGTGGCAGGTTGCAACCTCACGGGCGCCATGACCTACAAGACCACGAGCCCCCTGGGCTCCCTGATGCGCCGCCTGTGGCTCATCAACCTCAACATGCGGGCCATCGTGGCCGACGTGCGCGGCGAGGTCGATGGCATGGTGGACAAAGCCCAGGGCATCTACCAGGGCAGCCAGGAGCTGGCCCGCCGCACCGAATCGCAGGCCAGCGGGGTGGAGGAAACCTCGGCTTCGGTCGAGGAGGTGTCTGCCACCATCCGCCAGACGGTGGACCGCGTCAACGAAGCCGCGCAGCTGGGCCACGACGCGTCGGCAGAGGCCAGCAAAGGTGGCGTGGCGGTCGATGCCGTGTCGCGCTCCATGCACGAAATCCAGTCTTCGTCCCAGCGCATCACCGCCATCATCGAGGTGATGGAAAGCCTGGCCTTCCAGACCAACCTGCTGGCGCTGAACGCGGCGGTGGAGGCCGCTCACGCCGGGGAGCAGGGCCGCGGCTTTGCCGTGGTGGCCGGTGAAGTGCGGCTGTTGGCCCAGCGCAGCACCCAGGCCGCGCACGAAATCCGGGATCTCATCCAGGCCTCGGTGGCCGAGGTGAACCAAGGCACCTCGACCGTGGACCACGCGGCGGCCACCATCCGCCAGGCGGTGGGGTCGGTGGAAAAGGTCAGCGCCGTGCTGCAGCACATCACCAACGCGGCCGGGGAACAGGCTCAGGGCATGGCGCAGATCAACGAAGCCATGCAGCTGCTGGACGGTGTGACCCAGGAAAACGCCCAGCAGGCCGACGCCTCGGCCCGCGCCTGCCAGGAGCTGGAGCGCAAAGCCGACACCTTGCAGCGCGCGGTGCAGATCTTTCAGCTGGCGTCCTGACCCTCGGCACCGGGACCGTTCAACTCCGGATGGCCTGCACCGGGTCCATGCGCGCGGCCCGGCGTGCGGGCAATGCCGCCGCCGCCAAGCCCACCCCGATGGCCACCACGGCCGCCATCAGCACCAGTTCCGGCTCCAGCTCGGCGGCGAACAGGGCGCTGCCGTCCGGGCTTTTGTAGATGCGGGAAAACACTTGCAGCAGGGCAAACGCCAGCCCGCTGCCCAGGGCCGAACCCACCAGGCCCACCAGCCCGCCTTGCATGAGGAAGATGGCCATGATGCGGCCCCGTCCCGCTCCCATGGCCCGCAGGATGCCGATTTCGCGCTGCTTCTGCACCACGCTGACCACCAGCACGCTGGAGATGCCCAGTGCCACGATGATGACCACGAAGCTGCGGATCAGGTTGTTCGACACGGTCTGGTTGCTCAGCGCCGTCAGCAGCCCGGAGTTGGTCTGCATCCAGCTCTCCACCGTCAGGCCGGTGCGGGCGGCCAGGGTGTTGGCCACCGCTTCGGCCCCGAAGAGGTCGGTCACCGTCAGGTCGATCTGCGACACCCCGCCGGGCACATCCAGCAGCGTCTGGGCCAGCGCCAGTGTCACGAACACCCAGCGGCGGTTCAGGTCGCGGTTGCCCGTGTCGAACAACCCGCCGATGTGCAGCGTTTCGGAGGTGCCCGCCGCCGTGGTCACGCGCAGTTTGTCGCCCACCGCCAGGCCCAGGTCTTTGGCCAGTTCGGTGCCGATCAGCGTGCTGGTGCCTTGCAGGGCAAAACGGCCCTGGGTCATGTAGCCGTCCATTTTCACGATGCGCCGGTAGGCCTCCGGGTCCACCCCCATCAGGGCCACGCTTTTGCTGCCCAGGCCACGCACGGCAAAGGCGGGGCCGGTCACCAGCGGCGACACCGCCAGCACCCCTGGGGTTTGTGCCGCCAGTTCTCGCACCTGCTGCCACTGGTCCACCGAGCGCAGGCGCTGGGCGCGGGGCTGCACCAGCGTGGTGGCGGGCAAGGGCGGTGTGCCGGTCCCGGCGGCGGCGGGCGAACGGTTGATTTCTTCGGGGGGGCGGATCACCACATGGGCCTGCGAGCCCAGCACGCGGTCGATGATGGAACTTTGCAACTGGTTGATGAGTTGGGTCAGAAAAATGATCACCGCCACCCCACCCGTCACCCCGGCGAGGATCAGCACACTTTGCATGCGCCCTTCGCGCAAAAAGCGCAGCGCCACCAACAGCTCAAACGGCAGCCAGCGGGTGGCGCGCGCCACCGCCGAGCGGCGGACTTCGGACAGCGGGGAAGGCGTGGGGGTGCCCATGGCGGTCAGCGCCCCATGCCCACGCCGCCCACTGGCACCGCCGCTGCCCGCACGGGCCTGACGCGGTCGCCTTCGGCCACTTTTTCGGTGGCGGGAATGGCCTGTTCGCCTTCGGCCAGGCCTTGCGTCACCTCCACCACGCCCGTGCCGCGCAGGCCCAGGGTCACCGGGCTGCGGGTGGCCACACCGTCGCGCAGTGCCAGCACCCAAGGGCTGCCGGTGTCCATGCCCCGCACGGCACCGGCGTCCACCACCAGCGCCTGTTGGCGCTGGCCCACGGTCATTTCCACCGACACCGTCATGTCCGGCTTCAGAAAAACGGGCGGCTGGGGCATGGTCAGCCGCACCTCCACCGTGCCACGGGTGGCGTCCAGTGTGGGGCTCACCCACGCCAGCCGGGCGTCAAAGGGCTGGCCCGGGTAGGCGTCTGCCACAGCGCGGGCCGCCAGGCCGGGCTGGAGCAGCGCCAAGTGTTTTTCATCCACCCCGGCCTCGATGCGCAGCTGCGCGAGCGAGGCCAGCGTCAGCAGCACCTTGCCCGGTTGCGCCAGGTTGCCCGGCTCGGCCGCCCGTGTCAGCACGGTGCCTGCCACCGGGCTGCGCAGCGTCAGCCGGGCCAGCCGGGCGCGTGCCGCCTCCACCGCAGCCTCGGCCTGGGCGAGCCGGGTGTGGGCCAGCACCCCTTCCGCGCCCTGGGGCCGCTGGGCCACCGCCTGGCTCTGGGCGGCGGCCAGGGCGTTCTGGGCCAGCACCAGTGCCCGCAGGGCATCGTCGGCCTTCTGCCGGGCGAAGAACCCTTGTGCCACCAGCTCCTGGGCCCGCCGGTGCTCGGCTTCGGCAGTGACCAGGGTCGCCCGGGCCTGGGCCAGGGCGGCCTCCGCCACGGGGGCCCCCACGCTGCCCAACTGGGCCTGGCGTGCCCGGGCTTCGGCCAGCGCGGCCTGGGCCTGGGTCAGGGTGGCTTGTGCTTCGGCGTCGTTGAGTTGAATCAGCACGTCGCCAGCGGCCACGGTGTCGCCCTCACGCACGGCCACGCGGGTCACCGTGGCCGTGACCTCGCTGCCCACCTCCAGGCGCGTGTCGCTCCCGATGCGGCCTGTGGCCAGCACGTTTTGCTGCAGGTCGCTGCGGGTCACCGGGACCACTTGCGCCGACTTGGCGGCAGGCCGCCCGTTCAGGGCCACCAGCCCGCCCACCACCAGCAGCCCCACCCCCAGCATCCAGCGGGTGCGCAGAGACAGGCGGTGGAAAAACGCGGGTCGGGCAGGGGTGTTCACAGCGGGTTCTCGGTGGACGAAGGACAGTGCGCATTGTGCGCGGGTCTGGGGCGGCGGGATAATCGTTCAACCGGCGCCTGTCGCGCCAAAAGGGAACACCGGGAACACCGCCATGCTCAAAAATGTCAAAGTCAGAACCCTGT
>Ga0209066_10000915_pt1 | contig 40670 bp, 27 predicted proteins | sample All_14_2_FD_187198 | JGI IMG/M metagenome (GOLD analysis project Ga0209066, IMG submission 187198) | Freshwater microbial communities in response to fracking from Pennsylvania, USA - Allegheny Zone_MetaG_DW_15 (SPAdes) (version 2) ... | reverse complement strand
CGCCCAACTCAATTTCTTCGTCGGCGACTTCGACGGCAACGTAAGCAAAATGCTTACCGCCGTTGAAACCGCAAAACAGCAAGGCGCCGACCTTGTCGCATTTCCTGAGCTTGCCACCTGTGGCTACCCGCCCCGTGATTTCCTGGAGTTCGACGACTTCATCCGACGCTCCGAGCGGGCCGTACTCAAAATGGCCGAAGCCGCCCAAGGCATCGCCATCGTGGTAGGTTCGCCCAGCCGGAACCCCGTGGTGGAAGGCAAGGATTTGTACAATTCCGCCTATTTCCTCGAAGACGGCAAAATCAAGCACGTGCAGCACAAGGCGCTATTGCCCACCTACGATGTATTTGACGAATACCGCCATTTCGAGCCTGCCAAGGAATTCAACGTGGTGGAATTCAAGGGCAGGCGCATCGCCCTCAGCATCTGCGAAGACCTCTGGAACCTCGGCAACGAGAACCCACTCTACTCCGTCGTGCCGATGGACGAGATGATGGCGCAAAAGCCTGACATCATCGTGAACCTGAGCGCTTCGCCCTTCAATTACGACCACGCCAAAAGCCGCATCCACGTCCTCCGGGCGAACGTGAAGCGCTACGGTCTGCCGATGGTGTACGTGAACCACATCGGCTCGCAAACCGACATCATTTTCGATGGCGGCAGCATCGTCATTTCGCCTGACGGCAATGTTTTCGAAGAAATGCCCTACTGGCAGGAATGCGTAAAAACCTTTGATTTACAAGAAGTTATGCAAGGTGGGCGGCACATGGAGCAGCCCAAGGAAAAAATTCCACTCATCCACGATGCACTGCTCCTGGGCATCAGGGATTACTTCAAAAAACTCGGTTTCAAACAGGCCATCCTTGGTCTCAGCGGCGGCATTGACTCGGCTGTAGTGGCCGTGCTAGCCGCCCGTGCCCTCGGCGAGGATAACGTGCGGGTGCTGCTCATGCCTTCGCAGTTCAGCTCCGACCACTCTGTGAACGATGCCCGTGAGTTGGCCATCAACCTCGGCATCCAGTACGACATCGTGCCCATCGAGCCGATATTTGAAAAATACGAGGAAACACTGCGCCCGCATTTCATCGGCACGCCCAACAACGTGACGGAGGAGAACATCCAGGCCCGCATCCGGGGGATGCTGCTCATGGCTATGTCCAACAAATTCGGCAACGTGCTGCTCAACACCACCAACAAAAGTGAAATGGCTGTCGGCTACGGCACGCTCTACGGCGACCTCTGCGGCGGCCTCAGTGTCTTGGCGGATGTTTACAAAACCGAAGTTTACCAACTCGCCCATTTTATCAATAAGGACGGTATCGTCATCCCTGAAAACAGCATCACGAAGCCTCCCAGTGCTGAGTTGCGCCCCGGCCAAAAGGACTCTGACAGCCTGCCGGAATACGATATCCTCGACGCCATTTTGTACCAATACATCGAACAACGGCAAGGCCCGCACGAAATCATCCGCATGGGCTTCGACGAGGCTACCGTGCGTCGGGCACTGCGTCTGGTCAACATGAGCGAATTCAAGCGTCACCAAGCAGCCCCGGTGCTGCGGGTGTCGCCGAAGGCGTTCGGGGTAGGGCGCAGGTTGCCGATTGTGGGAAAATACCTTTCCTAGTTTCTGTAGTAAAAACGGGTCTTCCTTCCCCATTGCCACCGCAAGGGCTGGCAGAAATTTGCCTTTTTCCAAAACAAATTCGCCTTCCTTACTTTAATCAAATTAGGCCCTGCTACAAATGGAAACCCTTTTTTACTACAACCATTTAAATTATGAGAGTACCCGTCACCCGCAAGGACATCAGGCTCTTTGCCGATTCAAAAAAAGTAATTGCTAAACACCTTGCCTTATCGCCGGAGCGAACTAAAAATTTGGTTGAAAGGATTCTGGAAATGCCGGACGCGACTGTGTCCGTTGTCCTGAACCAGACCCTGCGGGAATTTGCCATGCGGCATCGGAGCATCACCCGCATTTTTGAATCCAATTTCAACAAGGTAAAATGGGCCGTGCCAAACCTCAAGTCGCTTTCAAATGAACAGCGACTGTTGATTGGGGCCTATTTTACCCATGAATATTCGATAGAGGCCGCCGCATTTTTCAACCCTTCAGCGGTGGAAGCGCCTGACCAGACCGAACTGGAAGCGGGGCAAAAACGGGTCATCGTGAGCCTGCGGGCTACCGGCGAAGGCCATATTTCGTCCATCGTGTTCCGGCAAATGGTGATTGACGCCCACAACGACATTCAGATCATGCCGTCCGCACGGCGGGTGGAGGTGACGGACGTGGTGAAGGACCATTTGTACAAAAAAACAAGCTTCTCAAACAAGTTGGCAGAGATGGAGCTACCCTCGGGACTGTCGCACTTGGTGCTCGACCAACTGGCGGACCGCTTCAATTATCTGGAACTCGCTAAAGCTAAGGTTCATGCCATGGCCACGCTGTCCGAGGATTCGCCGTACCGAACCGAACTGGAAAAAATCATCTGGCTGGCCGATTCCCACTACGAGCTTCATTTTTCACTGGACACAGACATCACCGAACGGGTGATTTTTCCCGTCAGCGATTTTGAAAATCGGGGCATCGAAGATGCTCGCTTCGTGAAATTTACCTACGAAAACGGACAGACGACCTATTTCGCCACTTACTGTGCCTACAACGGGAGCACCATTTTGCCCAAGCTCATCCAAACGGAAGATTTTTACAATTTCAAAATACGCCCCCTACACGGCTGGGGTGCGCAGAACAAAAATTTGGCGCTTTTCCCCAGAAAAATCAACGGAAAATTCGTAATGCTATCCCGTATTGATGGCGTCAATAATTACATCATGACCTCTGACAAGGTCACGGTTTGGGAAAACCCAGTCATGATTCAATCGCCAAAATTCCCTTGGGAAATGCTGCAGGTGGGCAACTGCGGTTCCCCCATCGAAACCGAAAAAGGATGGCTGCTGCTCACGCACGGCGTAGGGCCGATGCGCAGGTACTCACTCGGCGCCACCTTGCTCGACCTACATGATCCCGCCAAAGAAATTGGTCGCCTGCGGGAGCCACTGCTCGTCCCGAACGCCGAAGAACGGGAGGGCTATGTGCCCAACGTGGTTTACTCCTGTGGCTCCATCCTCAGCAACGGCGAGGTGGTCATTCCCTACGCAATGTCCGATTATGCCTCGGCAGTGATGACGGTTTCGCTGGATGCTTTGCTTGGCCAAATCATTGAAGATGGGAAAAATCCCGACGCAGTAAAGCCAGGAAAACGGGGCAAGCCCGCTTGGAAAGTGGTTGAGACCTAACGCAAAATTTGCCGATAAACAGTCAGGTAGTCCTGCGCCATGCGCTCCCGGCTGAACTTTTCCACGGCATGACGGCGGCAGGCCGCCCGTTCGATTTTTGGCAAACTGACGACTGCCGCTGCTGCTTCTGCCACGTTGTTTACCAAAAAACCTGTTTCCTCATGTTGTATAAGTTCGGGCATCGAGCCACTGGAAAATGCGATGACGGGCGTGCCGCAGAGCATAGCTTCCGCCACGCTCAGACCGAACGGCTCTTCAAATCGGATAGGATGCAGCATGGCAAGGGCATTACCCAGTAGTTCGTTGCGCTGCGTTGGCCCTACGTTTCCCACATAGACCACGGCTTCTCCATCAATTTGCGGCTGAATTTTTTCCTGAAAATAGGCTTCATCCTGCACCAATCCAGCGATGAGGAGCTGCCGTTTGGCCTGCTTCGCAATTTGAATTGCCTCCCAAGTTCCCTTGTCTGGGTGGATGCGGCCAAAGTAGAGCAAGTATTCCGCTGGTTTTTCCTGAAAACTAAATTGTTGTGTATCAATGCCGTTGTACACCGTGGCGAGGTATTCCAACTCCTCGCTGCGGTCTGCGTTGCTGATGGAGACGTAATGGCAAATATCATTGAAGCGTTTGTAAACAGGGATGATGGCTGGCGAGGAAAACCCGTGAATGGTGGTCAATATTGGCGTTCGGATGAGCCAGGAATAGGTCAGCGGCAGGAAGTCAAAATGATTGTGGATGAGGTCGAACCGGCCAGCTTGTTCCATTAGGTTTGAAATGTGGAGGCATTCCACCACCTTGGCATCGGTGCCAGGTGTTTCGGCGTAGCCAGTAGGAACTACCGACTCCAGCTTGCCAGCCGTGATGGAATTGCCGGTGGCAAACAATGTGACATCCACGCCCATTGCCACAAGTCCCTCCACAACATTGGAAGCCACCTGTTCCCAAGGGCCGTATTTCATGGGCGGTGTCCGCCAGGCGACTGGTGAAAGGACTGCGATTTTCATACAAAAAAAATGCCGTGGCAAGGCTGCCTAATACGGCAGCCTCGACCAGCACGATAGTGTTTTTGGATTATTGATTAGCGGCCCAAGCAAGTTGTTTCGTTGGCGTTCCGTTGCCGTTTTTCTGCAAGGCAACCACGAGTTGCTGCGCAAAACGATTAGGCTGGCCGATGCCGACACGGTGCTGGGTGCGATGATTGTGGCGGGCCAACGCTGAATCCACGGCCAAGCTGCAAAGCACGTAGGCCAGGGTGCTCTCTGCTCCTTGGTTGTGGTTTACACCCGTCTCGGTAAGTCCGTCGCAGCAGCCGCCCGTCTCGGGGTCATAGAGCGATAGCCGAAGCTCATTTTTACCAAAAAACCAAGCGTTGCAGAGTAGTGCTTTTTCGAAGTAATGCTCTTCGCCCGTCACCTTGTAGGCCTGAAGGAAAAGCAGCACCTTGGCAAGCACGTCCACTGGCTGCTGGTCAAAAATTGGGCATTCTTGGCCTTTTTGGTAAAAATTATTGCAGCCAACCGGACGGCAATAACCTGTTGAAAGCGTTGCTTGCTCTAAGAATTGCGTGGCCTTGACCGTGATTTCCTGAACCGCTTCGTCGGGAATGTGCTCCAAGGAATGGAAAAGTGCCAAAGGCAAAATGCCGTTGCAATACGTCAAGTAGGGTTCAAACCACTGCCAATCGCCGTCCGCATTTGCATTGAAAGCATCACAAAGTTTCGTGCGCAGTTGGTGCAACAGGTCCAGCATGTTTTCGTCGCTGGGGTTTCGTTTCAGGTAATTTGAAATGCCCAAAATGCTGAAAGCGATGGCCCGTAGCGACCCAAGATTGCGGATGTGTGGCAGCGCCCGGTCAAATATTTCCTTGGCCAATGCCTGAAATCCGCCGTTGACGGGGTGCGAAAGCGCATAGCCCACCGACCACATGGCCCGCCCGAAGGAATCCTCGGAGCCGATGCTTTCCAAAAAATTACGGTTGTAGCCCATGAAATTCCTGAACTGCCCATCCTCCCGCTGGCAATGGTAGATGAAACTGAGGTAAATGCCCGCAGCTTGATCCAGCCACTCGCTGGGGGAGTGCTTTCGGCCCAACAGCACTGCTATGAGTGCACGGGCATTGTCATCCAGACAATAGCCCTCATGTCGGTTGGGCAGTGCAAATTTTGCGTGTTGCAGGATGCCGGTATCGTCTGTCATGGTGCGCACATGCTTGAAATTGATGGCGGGCAGGTCGATGGTCAGGCTGAGCTGTTTGTCGAGCAAGGCAACGTCCTGTTTCACCACTTGTCGGAACAGGTCGAGGTATTGTTTTCCAATGAGGTTCCATTTCAGGTTTTGGCCGTAGGCTGCAGCCTTGGCCCGCATTTCTGCCAAGGTTTCCTCGTTGTCAAACAAGTCGAGCAGCACGCTGGCCAGCGCTTCTGAATTTCTGAATTCGAAGAATTGGCCCCTGCCGTCTTCCAGCAGTTCCTGCGCATGCCAGTATGGTGTGGACACCACCGCAGCGCCTGCACCTACCGCATAGGACAGCGTACCGCTGGTAATCTGTGCTTCGTTCAAGTAAGGCGTCAGGTAAATATCGCAGGCCCGAAGGTATTCCCACAGGGCTTGCTCTGAAGCGAACTCATTGATAAACAACAAGTTGTTCGCCACACCTTTTTGCTGCGCAAGGTCGAGAAGGTACTCTCGGTACTCTTCGCCGGAGTGCCGCAGGATGCCGGGGTGGGTTTTTCCCAAGACGACATATAAGGTTTCTGGATATTTTTCGACGATGGCTGGGAGGGCATTGATGACAGTCTCCAAGCCTTTGCTTCGACCAATCAGACCGAAAGTGAAGAGGATGCGACGGTTTTCAAAATTGAGATTCTCCCGCAGTGTGGCTCGATTGGCCGTTTCACAATTGGGAACCCCATGCTCGATAATGGCGATTTTTTCCGAAGGAATCTTATAAATGTCTTGTAACATTTGCTTCGCCAAACGGGACATGACAACGACCTTGCTCACTTTTGCAGCAATGCTCCGCAGCACGAAATGCTGCCCACGTGACGGGGTTTTTAGCACTGTGTGAAAAGTGGCGACGGCAGGTTTTTCCAATTCATCGAGCAGGGAGAGGATGTAGGCACCGTCCTGCCCGCCGAAAATCCCGTACTCGTGTTCCAACATCACCAAGTCAATGTCGCTCTCGTTCAGCATGGCCGCAGCCTCCAAGTAGCTCGCCTGGTGCTGTTCGCTGATGCAGAATTTCACTTCCGGCGGGTATTTTTCTTCACAGGCCGTATCGGACATAGTCAAGACGTAGGCCTTGTCCATTAAGCGCCTGCCGGGATTATTTTGGTAAACGGCATTGACAAGGTTTTGGGTAAAAGTCCCGATTCCACATGAGCGTGGAGGGTAAGTGGCTATATATGCTATTTTCATAATTAGTGTTGGTTGTGTTTACCCAGCTATATCGGTTGAGGGGGGTAAAAGTTCTTGACCAATTGGAAGTATTTACCATTCATTCTGAAAAACAAATCCTAAAAATTTATTGACCAGCGTATGAATACAACCTTTTAATAGCGCAGATGCGGTAAACTGCCAGAATGCAAAACCAGTATCGGAATAGGCCATTTTTTGTCACAACAAATGCTGGTTGAGGCTGTTTGAAGCTAAATTTGCCGCAAATAGCCAGTTTGAAAAATAGTTGGGGTCTATAAAAACTTGAATTTTGGGCTACCTTCATCCTTCATTAATTCTATCATCATGAAAAAAATCAAAGTTTTAAGCATTGCAATAGCTGCAATCTTTCTTTTGGTGCGTTGCACCAGCGACTCCGTGGCCGATCAGTCGGGCGAGGCAATGGCCCGCTTCACCTCCGATGCCGATTTTGCAAAATCGCACGAAATCCCACAAGCCATTGATTATCAAGGCAAAGGCCAAATGATGGACCTGCGCACGCCCGATGGCGGCATGACGAAAGTTTACGTCAACAGGACGGAGGACGCCACCCATAAATTCCTCTTCGTCATCCATGAGTGGTGGGGCCTGAATGACCAAATCAAGCAGGAAGCTGACCGCCTTTTCGATGATTTGGGCGATGTGACCGTGGTGGCGCTCGACCTCTACGATGGCAAGTCAACCACCAATCCCGATGAAGCTGGCAAGCTGATGGGCAGCATCAGCCAAGAACGGCGGGAAGCCATCGTGAAAGGTGCATTGGCGTATGCTGGCAAGGATGGCCGGGTGGCCACTATCGGCTGGTGCTTCGGCGGCGGCTGGTCGCTGCGCACGAGCATCCTAGCTGCCGAGCGTGGCGTTGGCTGCGTGATGTACTACGGTATGCCGGTTGAAAAAGCGGAGGAACTTGCCCCGCTCAATGCCGATGTGCTGGGGATTTTTGCGGAGCAGGATAAATGGATTAACCACGATGTAATCGGGAAATTCGAATCCCTTGCCAAAGCCACTGGCAAGAAAGTGGAGAACCATTGGTTCGATGCCGACCATGCCTTTGCCAACCCGACCAGCCCACGTTTCAATGGTGAAGCTGCGCAACAGGCCAATTTGCTCGCATTGGCGTTTCTGAAAAAGAGACTGAAAGACTAATCAGGAACAGTGAAAAATGGGGAATCGAGCAATGCGTTCAATTCCCCATTTTCAATTCTCAATATTCCATTCAAAAAGCGTCCACTTCCTCGTACGCTTTTATCACCGCCATTTCCCCTTCCTTTCCCTTGCTCGAATTGCCGTGCTCCATGCCCAGCACACCCGTGTAGCCCTTGTCGTGGATGTGCTTGAACAGGTTTTTGTAGTTCACCTCGCCCGTGGTGGGTTCGTTGCGGCCAGGCTCATCCCCGATTTGGAAATAGGCGATTTCATCCCAGCAGAGGTCCATGTTGACGGTCATGTGGCCCTCGTTGCGCTGCATGTGCCACATGTCGAACAGGATTTTGCAGCTAGGCGAATTGACCGCCTTGCAGAGCAGGTAGGTCTGGTCGGAGAAGCGCATGAACAGGTCGGGCGTGTCGCTCAGTGGCTCCAGCACCATCACGAGGCCGTGCGGCTCGAAGATTTCGGCGCCCCTGCGCAGGGACTCGATGACGTTGGCGGTCTGGATGCCCATCGGCAAGCGGCGATCGAAGTTGCCGGGCACGACGGTCATCCATTTGGCGTTCACCCGCCTGGCCGTTTCGACGGCGCCGTGGCAGGCTTTGATGAATTTTTCACGCCACTCCTTGTCGCCACTGGTGAGCGAGGTGGAGAGTGGCCAGTTGTCGAAACTGACGACGAAAACGCCCATCGTCATGCCCAGTTTGGCCATCGTTTCCCCGATTTTCGACTGCATTTCGGGCGTTCGGCCCATCATGCCGTTGTCTTCCATTGCCGTAAAGCCTTGGTCGTGCATGAATTTTAGCTGGTCAATCAGGTCTTTCCCTGCCGAATTTTCGAACATACCAAAGTGCGGTGCGTATTTGAGCTGGAATTTCCGGTCGGCGTTACTGTTGTTCGACGCTTTGGAAATTGTGCTGCCTGTGGCAACGGCGGCTGTGGATAAAATGCTGTTTTTCAAGAAGTTGCGACGTTCCATGTGTTTGTTTTTCGTGTAAAAAATGGCTGAAAAAATGCTTGCGGTTGGTATCTGGCAATTGGAGGGAAAACCCCTTCGCAGCCTTGTCAGCGAAAGGTAGGCAAACTTTCAAAAAACTTTAGAAGCATTGGGATAGAAGGAATAATTTACCAATTCCAGCTATATCTTTGCCAACTGTTCGGGAGAGATGCCGGAGTGGTCGATCGGGACGGTCTCGAAAACCGTTGTACGGGCAACTGTACCGAGGGTTCGAATCCCTCTCTCTCCGCAAGATATTGAAAATCAGGCTCTTGGATTTGGTTTTGGCTCGGTTTTCATGCAAGATAAATACTCGGATCAAAGGATTTGAAGAATGAATGGCTACGGTGTTTGGCAACTGACCTGTTGGGCGTTTTCTAAAAAATTTCAAAAGCCGCCAAAGCTGCTTCTGAAGTTTGGCATCCAAGTGTGGTTTGTTGTTTTTGGTGGCACAGCAGGAATTGAAGAATGGCTCAAAAGTTTGCAGGTCATGGGATTTCCCCAAAGCTGAAAAATAATCCAACCCATTACCCGCAACAAGCCTACAAGCTTCCTTCCCTTCGCTCGTGCCAATGTGTTTTGCGTAGCATTTACTTCCGCAATCGCTTGATTGTCAGTGTGTTTTGTGAATAAACGGTACATCGTCACATGTCCTGGTAGGATGTGGAGCCTGTGCTGTTCTGTTAAAAATTGGCGTGAAGGCTTCAAAGTTTGCCCATTGTTTTTTCAAAAAATGCTGTGTGTTTTTTGAAAAAACCTTCAAAAAGAGCATTGCGCCAGCAAACTATCATCTAAGTGCTGCGGCTATTTTTACGAATTAACAACCGTTTTTTCCATCCTGAAAAGGTGTTTGCCAACAAAATGCGGCCCTTGGTCGGCTTCACTCCTGCCAATCTCAACATCTTCAAGCTGGCATTTTCGCACAAGTCCAACCCTTCTGATAAGGTGTACGCCATGCAGAACAACGAGCGGTTGGAGTTCCTCGGCGATGCCGTGCTCGGTACCATAGTGGCGGAGTACCTTTTCATCAAATACCCCAATGCCAACGAGGGTTTTTTGACGAAAATGCGCTCCAAAATTGTGAAGCGGAACACGCTGAACAAAATCGGGGACAAGATGGGGCTGGACATGCTGTTGTCCGACTACAGCCAGACCCGCCTCAGCCGCTCCATGCTCGGCAACGCTGTGGAAGCGCTCGTTGGGGCGGTTTACCTGGAAAAGGGCTACGGTGCCACGAAGCGTTTTGTCATTAAAAAAATACTGCGCAACTACGTGGACGTGCATGAGTTGGAGAGCTACGACGACAACTACAAGAGCCAGCTACTGGAGTGGTGCCAGAAAAACGGCCAGACCGTCAGCTACAAGCTGGTGGCCCGGTACAAGTTTGAGAAGCGGGACCGCTTCAAGGTGGCGGTGATGGTTGACAACAAAAAAATCGCCACTGCCGACGATTTCAACAAGAAAAGTGCGGAACAGACCGCCTCCGAAAAAGCCATGATGATGCTTGGAATCATTGCAGATACAGGCGAAAATGGCGTATTGGAAGAGGAGGAGGACGAGGACGAAGAAGAAAACATGAACGAAAATGGCGAAGATTGAGGTTCTTCGCAAAAAAGAAAGGGGCAGTGCGCAAGCACTGCCCCTTTCTTTTTTATAAGGAAAAAAATTAAACCCCTAGGTAGCTCATCAACGCATCGTAGCGTTCCTGCAAGGATTCCAGATACTCCTCCTCGTTGAAGGATGCCTTGATGACGTAACCAAACCGCTCGAAGGCGGCGAGTATGTTGTGTATGTCCTGTCTGTTGATTTTCAGCGTGACCTCCACTGTGGAGGAGTCTGGGTGCGACGTGACGAAAGTGCTGAGAATCGTGGCGTTTTCAGCTTCCACCAGCCTTGCGATTTCCGCCAACGAGTAGTTCCGCTGCTGGAACTCCAGTACGACAATGCTACCAGCGTCGCTGAACGCCGCTGTTTTCGCAAAATAGTTCAGCACATCTTCCAAGGATACCATGCCGAGGTAGTCGCCCGTCTCGTCCACCACGGGTACGACGGTCAGTTGGTGCTCAGCCAACAGCCGCATGACTTCGTAGAGGTGGTCGTTCTTTTTAACGAAAGCGTTCAGCAGTGAAAGTTGGTAGGAGCCGATTGGCTCATTGATGTTGTGGACAAGGATATCGTCTTCGCTGATGACACCAAGTAACTGGTGGTCGTTGACGATGGGGAGGTGGCGAACGTTAAAATTTTCCATGGATGCCAGTGCCATCTTTCCGGTTTCGGAAGTACGGAGTGGCAAAACTGCAGAGGAAATCAGGTTTTCAGCAACCATTATGTTTGTGTTTGTAGTCAGTCCATTCTAGAACGTCTCATAGTCCCTTCTGTGAATGTATCGCCTGTTAAAGTTTTCTTGTTGTTTCTACGTTTTGCAAATTCCCGGCCAAAGCTAAATCCAAATGAAGTTTTGGTGGTATGGGTTTTTGTAAATAATGTTTTTGAAATGATTGCTGACCGCAAAATAGAGCAATAAAATCTTTGGTGTAGCTACGATTTCAGCCACTAATGATTTTTTGCCGCTCTGCCTCAAATTCTTGTTCCGTGAGCAGGCCGTGTTCCCGCAGCTTGGCCAGTTGGCTCAATCGTTCGAGCAAATCGGGCTGTGAGCTGAGGAGTTCGTCCATGCCTTTGGCGTCCATGCCTTGTTTTGAATCTGTAGTTGGAGGCGTTCGAAAACCGTTCCGCTCGAAAGGTTCAAATTCCGGCTGAATCCGTAAGTAGGCCAGTGCGTGGTGCTCTTTTATTTTGTGAAAATCCTTGAAGCCAAGTTGAACCGCCTTGTCGAGGTGTGCGAAGGAATTGGCTTTGTCTTCAACCAAAGCATACGAGCAAGCTAGATTGAAGTGAGTGGCGATGTCCTGCGGTGCAATTTCCAAAGATTTTTTGAAATCTTCAATAGCCCCGGCATAATCGTAGTCCTTGAATTTTTCAAGGCCAGCTTGTTTGTGCGGGTTCGGACGGTTGCTGGGCACCCGCTGCACGGGTACCTCGGTGGATTTATGCGGGCGTTGGTTAGAGCGCTCAAAATCAGGTTTTGCTGCTGGTCGGGGATTGTACTCTGGCTGAAAGCCGCGCTGGTAGCCTCCTTGCCTTTGCAGTGCCTCCTTGTTGTATTTTACATCGAAAACCTCCTTGTTCATGGAAAAAAGCACGATGGCGTCAATCAGCGCGATCAGCCAAAACAAGGGAAACCAAAAGAAAACTGCATATAAAATGCCAAGCCCCACTTGGCCTAGGTAAAACCGATGAATGCCAACCCAGCCCAGGAAAAGTGCTAAAATCCCTGCTACGTTTTTATCTCTCATGTTATGGTCGCTTCAATTTTTGTTGGAAGAACTCAACGCAAATCTTACCTCCTAGTTCATCTTTTCACCCTAACTATTCGATGCGCAGGGGTATTTAATGGATGAAAAGTGGGGTAGGTTGAATTGTTGAGTTGTTGTATTACTGTATTGCTGTCTAAAATAGCAAAATAACAATACAGTAATACAACAACTCTCCACGCACCTTTCCTGTCAGAAGACCTTGCACGTCAGCACGGTGAAGTCATCCTGAAAATTGGCCCTTCCCTTGAACTGGTCGAGGGCGTCCATCACTTTTTGGTTGAATTCGGTGGCGCTGAGGTGATAGTGTCCAAGCACGAATTTTTGCCCAAAATCTTCGTCCACGTAATCGCCTGCCTCATTTTGCAGTTCTGTCAGCCCATCCGTGAAAAGCAGGATAAGTGCCTCATTGTCAAGGTGTTCGGTGCCTTGCTCGATGAACGGCAAATCGTCGAAAGCTCCCAGCACGGTAGTGCCCTTGTCCAGGTATTTCAACTGTTCGTTCATGGCCAGGATGGGCGGGTTGTGGCCAGCGTTCACGTAGGTCAATTGGCGGGTGGTCAGGTCGAACTGTGCCACGAAAAAGGTCAGGAATCGCTCCCCCTTGGTGATGCGCAGCACCGAGTGGTTCAGCTCCTCCACGAACGGCATGAGGTCATCGTAGCGGGGGAGGAGGTTGTGGAAGCTCGCCTGAAAATTGGACATGAGCAGCGCTGCCGCTACGCCCTTGCCAGCAATGTCGGCGATGCAGAATGTGATTTTCGTCCCGCCTTTGTGTTCTACAAAATCGAAATAATCGCCGCCGACGTTGAGGTGCGGGCGGTAAATGGCTGAAAGCTCGTACTCTTTATGGGTGGGCAATGTTTTCGGAATCAGCAACTGTTGCATCTCGCTGGCCAGTTCCATTTCCTTGCGCAAGCGCTCCTCCTCGATTTGCTTTTTGAAAAGCCGCTTGTTTTCAATGGCAACGGTGATGATGTTCGTGATGGTGGTGATGAACTGCACTTTATTGTACATGTCCTCCTCCTCGCCAAAACCGCCAATAAAAACGTAGGCCAGGTGTACGTCTTTGTGTTTCACGGGAATAACCACATCAAACTGCCGGAAAAACGGGTCGTCACTGTCGGCGAGGGTGTGCAGGCGGGTGAAGCGGGAAAGTTGGTCGGAAATGTCAGACTTCAGTTCACTGTCCTGAAAGCCGATTTGAGCGGAGCAGACCCATTTTTTTTCCTTGCGATAGTAAAGCGCCATTTTTTTCACGCCCATTTCCCAACTCAAAAACGAGGTGTACATCTCGAACAGGCCGCTCATCTTCACATTGTTGTTGATGGCCTGCGTGATGTTCAGGAGCCGGTTGATCTGCAACTGCTTCAGGTTCAGCTCCCTTTCAAGGTGGCCGATCGTGTTCAACTTTTGCTTTACGTTGCCTAAGGACGTCATCAGTAAGGTTTTTCCGTTGTGTAGTATTAAAAAACGGATGGGTAAAATTAGAAATTGACCCGAATACTTTTCGAGAAAACTACTTTTGCAGGAAAATTGTGGCTGGCGGCCTGAATCCGTGCGGCATTATTCTGGTAAATAGGAGCTTTGCACTGCTTGGGGTTTTGGTAAAACATTGTTTATCAGTGTTTTGTGAAATGAACGCAGCTAGGTTTTCTTGAAAACTATACAATGGAACAAATTACTTTCCGAGGAAAACAAATCGCCTTTTTTGACAATCAAGTGGAGTCGCACGACCTTCCCATCGTATTCATCCACGGTTTTTTGGAGGACAGCCGCCTTTGGGACGAATGGCTGCCACTGCTCCCCGCCCGCCGCTACATCCGGGTGGACCTGCCCGGCTCCGGGAGTTCAGAATTGCTCGAAAACATGAACATTGAAATCATGGCGGACGCCGTGGCCGCTGTGGTGGAACACCTTGGGTTGCAGCGTTTAATCCTCACGGGGCACAGCATGGGCGGCTACGTTGCTTTGGCCTTTGCCGAAAAATGGGGCGACAAACTCGCTGGGCTTTGCCTTTTCCATTCGCATCCATTCGCCGACTCAGAAGAGAAAAAGGAAAGCCGCCTGAAGGCCATTGATTTCATCCATAAAAATGGCCATGTCATTTACGTGCGCCAGACTATCCCGCAACTTTTCATCTACGACTTCTCGAAGGGCTACCAGAGCGAGGTCAACCGCTTGATACATAACGCCGTCCATTTCAACCCAGAGGGCATCATCGCTGCGCTCAACGTAATGCGTAACCGCCGTGACCGTTCCGACGTGCTCCGCAATATCCAATGCCCAGTGCTGATGCTCATCGGCAAGCACGACACCGCTGTGCCCCTTGACATCAGCATGGCCATGACCACGCTGCCCAGCCAGGGGATCATCCACGTTTTCCCAACGGTAGGCCACATGGGCATGTTCTCCGCCAGCCGGGAGACGGCGAAGGCGTTCCGGGAGTTTTTGTCGGTGATTTGAAACGTGCCTGTATAGTGGCCCCTACAACCCTCAAGCCTTCATAACCCTCAAACCATCTAAATCCAAATGTTCTTTTTCGACATAAAATACCCAGCCAGCCGCTACTCCGAACTGAAAACGGAGTCCATCCAAGACACTTTGGAAAAGCTGAAGCGGCGAATCGAGGAGCGATTCCCAGGTTCCGGGCTGGGCCGTGTGGCGAAGGAACTGGGCGAAGTCGCAATTGCCATCGTCGGGTTGGTAGAGCAACTTTCAAGGCCCATCTGGCCCATCCGCATCCTCACTTTTTTGGCAATTGCGCTGCTCGTCGGGCTGGCAGCCTGGGTCGTGTTTTTCACAGTGAAAAATATCCCCGCAGGGGAAAGCGGCCTCGTGGAAATCCTGCAAGGTGCCGAGAGCGCCATCAACGAAGTGATTTTTCTTTGCCTCGCCATTTTCTTTCTCGCTAATCTTGAAAACCGCATCAAACGCCGTGCTGCGCTTAACTCCCTCCACCGACTGCGCTCCATTGCCCACGTAGTGGACATGCACCAGCTTACCAAAGACCCCGCCTCGCTCGTTGGCGAATTCAACAGAACAGCCTCCTCCCCTGAGCGCACGATGTCCCCGCAGCAACTCACCCGCTACCTCGACTACTGCTCCGAACTTCTCGCCATCAATTCCAAGCTGGCCGCCCTGCATGTGCAATGCTTCCAGGATTCTGAAGTTCAAAAAACCGTGGACGAGGTGGAAACCCTCTCCCTGACCCTCTCCAGCAAGATTTGGCAAAAAATCATGATGCTGGATGTGGTGGTGAAGAAGAAAAAAAAGGAAAATTAATGACCTCAAATCTGTAGTGCTTTCCAATATTCTGCCATCAATTCCCAATACGCCCGCACATCCATCTCGCTAGGTTGCTCAGCCAGCAATGCAACTTTCAGCCGCACATTGGCCCGGTAAGCTTTGAAGAAAAGCAACAGTTGCTCGTCCGCTGGCAACGTGATGCAGGGGTATTCCTGTTGGTAAAAACGGAGGACAGCGTCGGCGAGGTCGGGTCGGGCATGGTGGTCGAGGTCCATGCAGAGGAAAGCCAGTTCATTCAGCACGTCGAGGCGGCGGAGGTGTGGGGCAAATTCGATGCAATCGAAAATGATGGGCGGCTCGGTGAGGAAGATATTGCGGCAGTGGAGGTCGCCGTGGCCATCCACCCAAAGACCGGAAGCGGCCCTTGCTTGGAGCCTTGTGGCGTGTTTTTCGATGAAAACAGGCAGTTCGGTTTTGATTTTGGCGAGCACTGCCAAAGCCTCAGTATCGAGAATTTTTGCAAGTGTTTTTTCATGGTGAAACAAATCGCCGAAATCGGCTAGCAGTTCTTTTGAGTCAAAATCGGGGTGGGACAGGGCATGTTTCCGGTGAAATGCGGCCAATTGATGGGCAAGTGGCCGTAAGTCGTCGGGCTGCACTTGGCCAACCTTGAGCAGCCGGTCGAGCTGGCGCTGGTCGTCCTCCCGCCGCATCCAAACGGCATAGTCCACGGGGTTTTGGATGCCTTCGGCAATTTGGATTTGGCCGTCTTTTTCACCGATGGGCAATACGCCGAGGTAGGTGTTGGGCGCCAATCGGCGGTTCAGGCGGACTTCCTCCCGGCAGTATTTGTGGCGCATCGACAAAGTGCTGAAATCGAGAAAGTCGAAACGCACGGGCCGCTTGATTTTGAAGGCAAATTCGGGGGTAAGTATGACCCACGAGATATGCGTTTCCACCAGCGGCGCAGGTTGCCTGCCACAGGGGAATGCCCGCCGCTGAAGGATTCCCTCGACCATCGCCTTGGATTTTGCCATTTCATAAAAAGGCGTGAATACCTGCCGAACCGTGGCCGCCACGCTGCTTTTACTGGTGTCAATGGTCAAGTGCGGCATCTCTAGCGGTTCATAAGCCGCTTTTATTTTTTCCAAAACTGACGCGTCAGCCTCGCTATCGGGGCGGGGCTTGGATACCCGCTTGCGCAACACCGCATCGGGGGCAGTGGCGAAGACCCACATTGGCTTTTGGCCGCAGGCCGCCGCCAGTTCCTCAAAGGTTTTGCGCAGCGAAGCCTTGTAAAATGTGCTGTCCACCACCACGGTTTTCCCTTCGTATAGCGCCTGGCGGCTGCGTCGGAGCAGTTCTTCGTACACACGGGCTTTGTCTTCGGGGCGGTAGCTGCCCCACAGGCCCATTTCCCGGCGCAGTTGGTCGGAATTGAAGTGGGAGGCATCGTGCTTTTTGGCAATGGCACGGGCCAAGGTCGTCTTGCCGCTGCCGGGCAGCCCGGCGATGAGAATCAGCATGGAAGGCAGTTTGTGCAATGAAAACGCCTGAGGTGGGGAGGGGTTGCGGGTTTTCGGGTTAGGACTAAAATTGTAGCTTAACCTGCTTCTTGAATCAATTTGAGCATGGCTGCTTTGAATGCGGCTTCTTGGTCGCCAAGTTTGGAGAAAAAATCAATGTCCACCTGCTCCACAGTGGCGAGTGCTTTTTGCAAGATGGATTCGCCGTTGGGCGTCAGCGAAACGGATTTTGCCCTTGTGTCGGTGGCGTGTTCCTGGCGGCCCAGTAGGCCCTTTTCTTCGAGGGTTCGCAGCACTTTTGAGACCATCATGCGGTCGGTCTTGCTGTGGTTGGCGATGTCCACCTGCGTCACGGAGTCGCTGGTTTTGGAGAGCCAGGCCAGTGTTGTCAGTAGCACAAACTGGGTATGCGTGAGGTCAAGCTTGTCCAGTTCCCGCTTGGTGGTCCGCTGCCAAAGCATGGTGAGCTGCCAAAGCAGGAAGCCGGGACTGTCCTCAGCTTTTTTGAAATGAAATTCCACGTCTTTTTTCATGGAAGAAGTTTTTGGGAAGCGGTCGGCACCCTCTGGCAGCCGACCGCTTCTTTTAAAGTCATGCCGCCAAAATGCGTTCCTTTTGCCATTGGTGGTGCCGCCAGTGCATTTCGATGAGTTGGTACCATTCGCCAGCGTTCAGCCAGCCCATGCCGGGGTGCTGCGTTTTGCCGCCCTGGTTGTTCTCAAAAAGCGGCAGTGCATCGGACATGGCCGATTTGACCTTGGCCATTCCCTCAAAAAGCTCCTGCTTCGATTGCGGCTGCTTCGGGGTGTACTGTTCCGAAGGCGGTACATGCACCCGGACGGGTGGCACACTACCCGCTGTGAAGGCTGCATCTCCCCGCTCGTTCCTGGTTTGGTCGGAGTTCTCGTTGGTTGCGCAGCAAGTGGCTACTTGGCGCAGGTGAAAATGCAGTGCCGAATTGATAATGTGATTGTAAAGCTGCCCAAGCGTCCAACCTTCAGGGGCTTCCTGTTTGCGCAGTTCTTCCTCGGAGGAATGGTGCAGGTCTTGCTCCCATTGCGCCAATACGGCTTCAAATTTTTGATGGATTTCTTGCGTCTCTTTCATTGAAATGAATTTTGTTGCCGCAAATATAATATACACGACAACAAAAGAAAAATAATTTTTTACCCCCTAAAAAATCACGGCGCCGGGTTGGAAATCTCCGCATGGATGGTGTCAATCCCCATCAAAACCTCCGGCGAAAGCGCAACGGTAGCTGTGGCAATGTTTTCCTTCAACTGCGCCATGCTCGTCGCCCCGATGATGGTGGATGTGGTAAAATGCTGCTGCGCCACGAAGGCCAGCGCCAGCTCCACCAGTGTAAGGCCATGCTGTTCGGCCAGTGCCATGTAGCGCTCCGTGGCTGCCCACGATTGTGGGCTGTTGTAACGGGCCAATCCCTTGAACTGGTTGATTCGGTCACTGGGCTGGTCCGTTTTTCGGTGGTATTTGCCGGAGAGCAAGCCAAAGCCCAACGGCGAGTAGGCCAACATGGCCACGCCTTCTCGGAAGACGCATTCTGCCAGCCCCACCTCAAACGAACGGTTGAGCAGGTTGTAGGGGTTTTGGATGCTTAGCGGTGCGGGTAGGCCGTGGCGCTCTGCGAGTTGGAGGCAGTGCATGAGGCCCCAGGGCGTCTCGTTGGAGAGGCCCCAATGCCGGATTTTGCCAATTTTTTGCAAATCGGCCATTGTTTCCATCACACCGAGGAAATCGTCCTGCCAAGGGTCGGTGGAGTCGTGGCGGAAGCCTAGTTTGCCGAAGGTGTTCGTGCGGCGCTGCGGCCAATGAAGTTGGTAGAGGTCAACATAGTCCGTCTGTAGGCGGCGAAGGCTACCGTCCAGCGCCGTGCGGATTTGCTTCGGCGAAAAATCAAGTTCGTGGTTGCGGATGAAGCTGAGGTCGGCCCTCGGCCCAGTGATTTTCGTGGCCAAAACGATCCGGTCACGCTGCCCGGTTTTCTTGAACCAGGAGCCGATGTATTGCTCGGTCAGGCCGTTGTTTTTGGCTGTGGCTGGAATGGCGTACAGCTCCGCTGTATCGAAAAAATTGATGCCGAGCGTGAAGGCATAATCCATTTGCTCGTGCGCCTCAAGTTCTGTGTTCTGCTGGCCCCAGGTCATGGTACCGAGGCAGATTTTGCTTACTTTTAGGTCGGATTTTCCAAGTATTTTGTACTCCATTTTATCATTTTTTGAAGGAAAGGTTTCTGAATTTTCTCATTGTTTGTTGAGACAATTAACCCTTCTGAAATACCATCTCCACAACGGTCGGGCATAAAATCATCGCTTGGGGCATCGCTGTCAATTCCGCCAATTCCCGCAAGGCTGCCTCGACCTCCTGTGCAGAAATCAAACCCATTTCGATGAGTTTTGGCAGGTAGATTTTGAGGAAAGAATTGGGCCATTCCCAAGTCAAGTCGGTAGGTCTGGCCAGTTTGGAAATGGAACGAACCGAAAGGACATTTAATCCCAAACTAGCTGCAATTGCTGGGATTCTGCGGCCCACGTCAATATCGCCGGGTTGCTCGTGCTTCATAGAGCGGTATGCAGCGGCGATGCCTTTTTTGAGATGAGGCAGCGGCGGTTCCGGCTGAAAAGTCGTCCAGTCAAAATACTCTTGGATGACCATGCGGGCGCCGGGTTTCAAGGCGTTTTTCACCTTCGCCAGCACCTTATCGGGATTTGGTACCCAAGCCAATGCCCATCGGCAGAACATCCCGTCCAAGCTGGCTGGTTCTAGCTCCAATTCATCGAAGGAACAGGTGCGAAGCTCAATGGGCAAATTGTGAAGCACCGCTTGTTTTTGTACGGTCTGAACGAATTTTGGGGAAATATCCACGCCAATGACCTTGCCTGCATTTCCGACCACAAAAGCTAGTTCCAAGGTGCAAAAACCGGGGCCGCAGCCAAGGTCGAGGATGGTTTGCCCTGGCCGGAAGCCACCAAGTTCCCAGCCCTTACGGGCCTCGGCTGCCCAAACTTGGTGCTGGAGACCCAGGCGGTGGAGTTCGGCTTGTTCTGTGCCAAGGATGTAAGCTTTTTCTTCCATGTAATCGTTTTTTTGATGCGACTAAGAACCTCAAAATTATGAGATGCTTCACAATAGGTGCATAAAAAAAGCGCCTCGGTAAAAACCGTAGGCGCTTCGAAAAATTGCACGTTAATCTAATCGAAACGAAAACACATTAATTCAAATCATTTATTCAAACTTGGACAAATTGCATTGTACTATGTATATTGAAGAAAACTAGGGGGAAGGAATGACAGCATTTCGCTGGTTTAATTTTTGATAATCATTGCCGTTTTTGCAAATATGCCAGTTTCGATATGCACGATATACTGGCCGGATTGTAGGTTTGGCAATGATATTTTATGGGTGTTATTTCCAATTAAAGTTGATTCGAAAACCATGCTACCTTGCATATTGAAGATGGAAAAATTAACTGGTTCTTCAATAATGTCGGCAGGTAATGAGACATTCAAATTGGTGTTGAAATTGGTCGGGAACAAAGCGACTTCATTGACGGGATTTATTTCAAGGCTAATAATTGGGCTATATTCGAAATTGCCGTCAAAATCAACTTGTTTTAGGCGGTAGTAATTTATGCCATAAGTGGGCGTTTTGTCTGTGAAATCGTAATTAATGATTGCATCGCTAGTTCCATTGCCACTTACCTCTCCTATCGCTTCATATTCTACGCCATCATTGCTTCGTTCAATGAGAAATTTTTCGTTGTTTTTTTCGGAAGCGGTTGACCATTTCAGCACGGCTGTTTTATTATTTAATGCAGCTTTAAATTCTTTTAATTCGACGGGTAGGGGAGAATATGTTTGCAAGGGAGTACAGGGTGAGCTTTCGCATTCGTCATTGCTATATCCAGTCCAAGTAAGGTTGATGTCATTGTCGCAGGCATTAACAGTATAGGGGCCATAAAATATGATTTTTGGGTAGCTCCTCGTTTCTTGGCATCTATTTGAAACAAAAGTATGCGTGGCGCATTTTATAGTGACTTTGACGCTTCTTTTCTTTTCTCCTGTACTTTGTACAGTGACATAGAATCTATATGTTTTGCTTCCATTGCTGTTGTTGGTCACACTATAAGTAAAATCGTTGACTTGACCACAGCTTTGTGCGTGTATATTGTATGAAAAAGCGGACATTAATATTATAGCGACTAAATACTTCATTGTGTTTGTTTTTTGTTTTATCCCCTATTGATATCTGTTGTTTGTTCGTTTGTTGATACAAATATGGGGGAGTTAAAAACCTTTGTTCGCAAGCTTTCGGTTTTTAGTTCATTAATCGCTGTTTTTGACCCAAAACCTTCGTTTTAGCATGCTATATTTGCAAAAGGTAAACCACCTAAGTGAAAGAACTGCTGAATAAAATGATAAGCCACATGCTGAAACGACTTTTACTAATCTTGCTGCCACTTCAACTGCTCGCCCAACCCTGCACCTACCTCGCCTACGACGGCTTCGACTACCCCGCCTCCGCAGCGCTCGACGACCAGAACGGAGGCTCTGGCTGGGCCGAGCCTTGGCTCACCCAGAACGACGACCAAATCCTGCCAGGCTACCAAACCAGCACGGGCACGGGCAGCCTTGCCTTCGGCAATTTGCACGCATTGGGTCGCTTCGCAACGGGCGGGCGGGCCTACCTCACCGCTGGCCGCAGGCTGAACACACAAGACGGAGGGCCATTCGATGCGTACGTCAGCGAGTTCGATGAGGCCATCGGCACAGCGGCCAACGGCGGCGAGCTTTGGATGAGCTGTTTGCTCCGCAAAGACCAGAACAACAACCAATCGGTCTTCGCTGGGCTGCATGGCAGCGACCTCCCTTGGTGCGACAACTGCACGGGCGAAAAAGTGGAGTTCGGCTACTTCGAAGGCCAGAGCGACGTGGGCGGGCAGCGCCGTTGGACGCTCCGCATCGGCGACGCATACTTCCCGACCACCGTGCCTGTGAGCATCGGCACCACTGCGTTTTTCGTCGTGAAATTCACCTTCAACCCCAATGGCACGGGCATAGACCTATACATAAACCCCAATGAACTTGGCAACGGCAGTCCCACGCCAGTTTTATCGCAAAGCACGTTCATGCCCTTCTTTTTCCGAAGCGCCGTTACCTACCTCGGCAACGACCCAGGCAACGGCTCGGTGGATGAAATCCGCTTTGCCGACAGCTATGCCTGCGCTGCCCCCGACGGCTCCGTAACGATTGACCTGCCACCCGTCGCCGTGGTGGACGCTACGACCAACGACGGTCAGGCACCCCTCGTCGTGGACTTCGATGCCAGCAACAGCTATGACCCCGAAGGCGGTCCACTCACCTACGAATGGAGTTTTGGCGACGGAACGCCCGGTGGCCTCGGCATTTTCCCCAGCCATACTTACACTGCCCTCGGCCAACTCACCGCTCGCCTCACCGTCACCGACCAAAACGGGCAGCAGCACACGGCCATTTACCCAATAACAGTAAGAAATGAAAACTTGAGCTACCCTTGCCTCAGCAGTTTTACATTGGTGAAACAGGCGGACTGCGATGGGACTGGTGGTATTATACGCATCAATGACCAACCTGAAAGTTTTGATTTATTCAACCTGTTCGGTGTAGCGCTGCCCAAGGTGAACGGCAATGAATTCCACAACCTTACTGCTGGCTTGTACATTTACCAGGCCACCAGCAATGCTGGCTGCAGCGACAACCTCAAGTTCATCGTCCCCATTGACAGCAACACCTGCCCCGGCTGGCAGCCCCAGCAATGCGACCTCGCCATCGGCACGAACCTGAGCGGCTTCGCCGATTGGGTGCCGGAGCGGCCCTTGAAGAACCTGATGAAGCACGTCCGCCCGGAGCCGATTGCCTTCAACGATGACTGTTTTTGTTGGGACAATGGGAACCTGGCGCTGATTCAATTTGATGAAAACGGCTACCCGACCCAAATCCCGCAGCAGGCCAATGGGGTGCCGAACAAGCTGCGGTACGTGATTTCGAGCGAGGGCGCCAATTTGCCGCCCGGCGAAAACTACGTGTTGCTGTACGATGGAACAGGCGACCTGAACGTGGGCGGTGGCGTGACGGTGACGAGCAATGCGCCGGGCCGTATCGAGTTCAGCGTGGACGTAGTGGGCAATATTTTTTTCATGGTAAACGCTTCGCAAATGGGCGACCATGTGCGCAACATCCGCCTGCTGCGCCTCACCGACGAGTTTGCCGACCTCAACACCGAGCCGTTTTACGAGGGCTTTTTGGATAAAATCAGGCCGTTCAAGGCGCTGCGCTTTATGGATTGGGGGCATACCAATGGAAACCCCGTGGAGCATTGGGAAGACCGCAGCTCGCTCACGCATTTCACCTATGCTACCGCAACGGGCGTGCCTTATGAGATGATGGTGAAACTGGCGAACACACTGAAAAAAGACGTTTGGCTCTGCGTGCCACATGCCGCCGACAGCAACTACGTGGCCCAGATGGCCGCCCTGTTCCGTGACCAACTCGACCCCAACCTGACCATCTACCTCGAATACAGCAACGAGGTTTGGAACTGGATTTTCCCGCAATCCCATTACAACGCCGACAACGCCCCCAGCAACCTCAATTATGGCCGTGCGATGGCCATGCGGGCGGGGCGTACTTTCCGCATCTGGCACGAGGTGTTTGGCGCTGAAAAAGCAAGGGTGAAACGGGTGCTCGGCCTGCAAGGCGGCTTCAATTACCTGAACGAGCAAATCCTATCCCAACTCGACCCCGCCGACTGGGACTACGGTTCGCCGACCGCCTATTTTGGCCTCGACCACAGCGACACGGGCCAGCCCATCCTCAACGCCAGCAGCACCCCGGCGGATATCATCGAGAATGCCCGGAACACTTGGGCGGGCTTCCGTCCGCTCGTTTGGCAGGACTACAACAACGTGAAGCTGTTTGGCAAAAAAATCATCAACTACGAGGGCGGCCAGCACTTCGTCGGCAACGTGTTTGGCATCCCGTACCCCTACCAGCAGGCCATGTGGGATGCGCAGTACAGCCCCGAAATCTATCAGCTCTACGACGAGGTGCTGGACACCATCCGCACCTGGGGCAGCCGCATGTTCGGCAATTTCAGCCTCGCTGGCCCGCAGGAGAGCATCTACGGTTCGTGGGGTGTGCTGAACGATATTGACATACAGCCGCCGTACTTGGAGACGGCGCCGAAGTACCAAGCTTTGCTGGACAATATCTGCGAGGAAGAGCCGATTGATGCCATAGGAGAGGAAGCTGATTTGGCTGCTCCGCAATGGGTGCTGTACCCGAACCCGACGAGCGGGCTAGTGTGGGCGAAATTGCCGGAAGGCGTGGAATTGGATGGGCCAGTGGTGGTCTGGGACGTGCTGGGTAGGGAGGTGCTGCGGGGGCAGGGGTTTCCGATGGATATGAGGGGATTGGTTCCAGGCGTTTACAGGCTTACTTTGCTGGGGGATGGCGTGAATTGGATGGGGACGGTGGTGGTGGGCAGGTGATTTCGTGCGGTGAAAAGTTTTTGGGAAATGCCGGACTGGAAGTAGTACTAAGGCACTGCCCCCATCATGAAATCCCAAACAGTTTCTAAAGTAAGGGCTTTGAGAAGCTAAAAAAGCGCCGTTAATTAGCAACAGGTTGGCATCAAAGGGTTTTCATTCCGTGAGGTGCTTAACACAGGCCGTTATTGCCAATGGTAAGACGACCGAAACGAATAAAAAACGACAATTATGTTAAGAGGAATTAGATTGGGTTTTTTAATAATTACCACATCACTGTTATTGGCTTCTTGTCAGTTAGGCCGCTTTGTTTTTTACAACTTTGCTGACATAAAAGACCATAAAAAGTTTCAGTCAAGAGCATTGACTGCAGACTCGTTGCATTACAATTTTCAAACTATAAATTTTGGCAAATTCCCAAAGGAATTAAACGGTATTCCGTTTGACAAATACCTGGACGACAACAATACTGTAGCCTTTTTGATAATTAAGAACGATACGATTCAATATGAAAAATATTTCAAAGGTTATGACCAGAAAAGCATTGTCCCCTCTTTTTCAATGGCAAAATCCGTGACATCAATTTTAATTGGATGTGCCATTGACGAAGGTTTAATTGAATCAGTTGACGAGCCGATCACTAAATATATTCCAGAATTGAAAAAAAATGGTTTTGATAAAGTAACCATAAAACATGTTTTACAAATGACATCTGGAATAGATTTCAACGAAAGTTATGTGAATCCTTTTGGAGATGCAGCTTCATTTTATTATGGGCTTAATCTTAGGAAAATGATTGGAAAAATGAAATTGAAGACAGAACCGGGTAAACAGTTTGAGTATGTAAGTGGAAATACCCAATTATTAGGTTTGGTTTTAGAGCGTGCATTAAAGGGGAAGACTATCACTTCCTATTTACAAGAGAAAATATGGACACCTCTTGGAATGGAATATGATGCATCTTGGAGCATTGACAGAAAAAAGAATGGCCTAGAAAAAACTTTTTGCTGTTTAAACGCTAGAGCAAGAGACTTTGCCAAAATAGGGCGGCTTTACCAAAACAAAGGCAATTGGAACGGGAAACAGATAGTTTCGCAAAAATGGGTTGAAGAATCAACCAAGCTAGACACAACTGATGGCAGTGTTAGCTACTACCAATACCAGTGGTGGTTGCCCACACCTAATGAAGACTTTATGGCGGAAGGGATTTTAGGGCAATTTGTTTATGTAAATCCCTCAAAAGATTTAATTATTGTGCGGCTTGGAAAAAAAGAAGGCAAGGCAGATTGGTGGACAATTTTCACTTCATTGGCAAAAGCATATTGAAAATGACAAGAACCGCTGGTTGTGTCAGGCTTTTGGCAAAAAAGTAGGTTAAGTGATGACCGACAGTATTGGCTTTGGTTTATTGTGCGATTCACTCCCACGGCCCACCCCTCGCCACATTCCTAATCACCTCCCCATCCAGCCAGAAAAGCCCGCCCGACAGGCCAATCCAAAGCCTGCCCTTGCTATCTTTAAGAAGGTGCTGAACGCCGTAGCCAAAGGTCGAAACCAAGTCTTTCCGGTCCGTTTCCTGGTATAGGATGAAGCCTTTTCCATCGTATTTATAAACGCCCAATTTATTGGTGCCAACCCAGACGTTGCCCGACTCGTCCACATGGATGGCATAGGTCTCATTGGTGCTAAGTCCTTCTATTTCAGGGAATTGCGTAAAGGTCTTCCCATCAAAACGACTAATTCCACCCGCCCCTTTCCGCTTGTCCGGGTCGGGGTGGTCGTTCTCGGTGACACGGCAGCCGAACCAGAGATTGCCCTTCTTATCCTCCCGGATGACCTGCACGCTGTTGGAGAGGAGGCCGTCCTTTTTGGTGTAGTTGGTGAACCGCTTCCCGTCCCATTTGCAAGCCCCGTAGCCATCCCGCCCGAACCAGATATTGCCCTTCGAGTCTTCCATGATTTCCGTGACCCAGTTCATGGTACTCTGGTAGGGCTGTAGTTCGATGTCGGGTGTCGGGAGTTCAAACTCGGTGAAAAGGACTCCATCAAAACGACAGACCTTGCCCCAAGTGCCCACCCAAACGATGCCGGATTTGTCAATCAGCAATTGCGAGACCCGGTCGTTGCAGAGGCCGTCTTTGGTGGTGTAATTGGTGATGGTTTTCCCGTCGTATTTTGAGAGGCCACCTTGGATGCCGAACCAAATATTCCCCAGCCTGTCCTCGGCGATGGCTACCACGGAATTGTCCACCAAGCCACTGTCAACATTGAGGTAAGTGAGCGTTTTTCCATCAAAACGGGCAACGCCTTCGCCCACGGTTCCGAACCATAGGTTGCCTTTTTTGTCCTCATGGATTTCCACCACGTAGTCGCCGATTTGAAGGTTGTTTTGTTCAGCAATTTCAATTGAATTGCTATTTTGAAGCACCTTCGAATTTGATGGCCCGTTGCAAGCGAAAAGCAGCAATTGCAGACAAACCATTGCGGAGCTGAAAATATAAAGCTTCATCCTTTTTTGCGGCAAAGGTATTCCAAGCCACCCCATGAGGCTTTTTTCAATTGTAAAACAGTGTAAACGAGCTGTAAAACCGACGTTTTATTTAAACCCAATCTCACTCAACCGTATCGTATGCTCGATGCGCTGGTTGTCCCGAACGTCCCAAATTTCCATTTTGAGGGTCGGGTCGGGCTTGGCCCAGTCCACGGTGAGCAGGCCGAAATGGTTCTCCATGATGGGGCCTTCGATGCGGTTGTCGTTGGGCGTGGCGAATAGCCAGGTGGAAGTGATGCCGCTGGCTGTCACGTCATAAATGGGGTACAGGCCCTTTTCGTCCAGCTTGGAAATCTCTGCATAATGCACGTCGCCCGTGATGAAAACGACACCATTGGCACGGGTCTTTTTGATGAGGTCGAACATGCGCTGGCGTTCGTGCGGGAAATTGGCCCAAGCCTCATAACCGTTGAAGCTGATGCTGAACTGGCTGCCGGAGCCGATGATGCGCAGGTCGGCGGGCTTGCTGAGTTCGCCCTCCAGCCATTTCCACTGTGCCTCGCCAAGCATGGTGGAGTCTTTTATTTCATGCGGATAATAATCAAGGGGGTAGAAGAATTTATCTTCATGGCTAAGTTCGCCTCGATAGATGCGGAGGTCGTCCCGGAAGCTACGGTTATCGAGCAGGATGAGTTGGAGTCGTTTGCCATTGCTCTCGAACATATACGAAGTGTAAATGCCCTCATGCTGGCGGCGGGGCGAGTTGGCAGGTTCTTCGAAGAAATCCAGGAACAGCTCCTTCGTCTCTTTTTTCAAGGGAAAATGGCGACCGGAGTCATTCCAACCGTAGTCGTGGTCGTCCCAAGTGGCGAGGATGGGCATGGCGTTTTTCATGTGCTGGTATTCTGGTTTGGCCTTCAGTTGGTTGTACTTGCGGCGGAGTTCCTCCAAATCCTTGGAATCGCCGTAGATATTGTCGCCGAGATAGACGAAGACATCTGGCTGGTGCTTCACCACGAGGTCGAGCACGGGCTGCGGGGCTTCTTGGTGGCCACAGGAACCGAAGGCGATTTTTGAAATAAGCGGGGCGGGTATTTGTGCAGAAAGCAGCGCAACACAAAGGAAAAATGAAGGGAACACCAGGAATTTTTTCATGCAGACACTTTTTGTGCGAAAGGTAGGGCCGCAATTCAAAAAAGGATGGAAACTTTGCCTGAATTTTGTGTGACCGTTTCGTGAATAAAAAACAACTACATGACAAGCTTCGAACTGCAAGGCAAGGAATACATCGAACTGAACAAGCTGCTGAAAATCCACAACCTCGTCGGCTCTGGCGGGGAGGCCAAAGTGCGCATCCGGGAGCAAGGCGAGGCCACTGTGAATGGTGAGGTGGAGGTCCAAGTGCGCAAGAAGCTGCGGGCAGGCGATAGGGTGGAATTTGCTGGGGAAATAATCGAAATTTGTGCCTGAAGGGGAAATCTATCCTGTTTTCTAATAGACGCTCTATGATATGTTGGGATTTTGTTTAATGCTGTTTTGTTATTGTGCTAACATCCTTACAGTACCTGAAGGCCATCGTCGGTGATTGCATGGGCGAAGACAGGGAGGTATTCCTGAAAGGCGACGTGGCGATTATAAAATGAATATTGGAGAAAAACCCGTGAAGGATTAATGCGTAGTCAGAGAGGCTGTTGGTTCATTTTTCAACAGCCGCTTTAGCAGTTCCTCCGCAATGATTCGATGTCCCAATGGGGTCGGGTGGGCATCAGCGGCGCTTAGCTCCCATTGCGCATCGGGGTGTTCGGTTTTATACTTCTCCCATACTTTTTTCATTTGCAATAATTCAAAGCCCAATCTTTCGCAAGTGGCTGGAAGGAATTCCGGCAATTCATAACTGATTTGCGTTTCCAATACCAACACCTCGAAGCCATATTTTACTGACATTTCCTTCAATTCTTCCATCGCCCGAATGTAATTCGAAAGCCCCAGTAGCCTGCGGTATTCTGGTGGCAGTTTATCGAGGCCGTCCTTGAAATCTGCTTCACTTTTTCCGAAAAGATTGCCCTCCAGCTTCATTTGTATCTCATCGCTCCGCTTAAACCGATTGATAATAAAAGATTCCTGAAGGGTAAGATAATTATTTGGCTTCGTGCGAATAAAATCAGGCAGTTCAAAGTCATTTCCAACAAAATTAATGATGACCATATCCACCTCCGACAGGTCGAATTTTTGGGCAAGCGTGGCGACTTCCATGACTGTGTTATAGCCCGGCACACCTGTATTGATGACCTCATAATGGACCGAATCTTGATGGTTCAACTCGGATTCCAATTGTGATAAATAACATTCCTCCTCATTCACGCCCCAACCGAACATTACCGAATCCCCAAGCCCAACAATACGGCGGGTGTTGCCTTGTTTTTTCTTCGTAAAATCAGGGCATCGAAAGCCATTTGAATTCGTCGCAACTGGTACGCCTTTGTATTTATAGGTGGAGTTTGGTATAAGCTCATATACAATATCCTTGACGCCTGAACGCTGAATCATTTGGCCCAATGGCACTTCTTCATCTGGTACAATAAAATGCGGTTTGTTGCCAATATCTATCGAAGTTAAGTCAACATATACCACATAGTGGTATGCCCTGTAAACAACTTCTGCCAGTAGAAGGGCCAAAGCAGTGCCGAGCGTGAAGGAAATAAGTTTGAAAATTAGTTGGCGTTTCATGGATGCTGTTTTTTAAAAGCTATGAAGCATTAAGCACAAATGAAAAACAAAAAGTGAGGCGAGGTTGTCGGGTGCATTGCTAATGCCTTATATGTTCAAACTGCAAAATTGAGAAACTATATGTTTAGCAATCTATATTGCAAATTAGTTGACTACTGCGATCGCATACGGTCATTATTTGCAGGTTAGTCGTGGAAAGGGACGGCATTATTTGGGAATTGTAGAAATCCAATAAGCTTGCATTTCAGAACTCTTTTTGTAGGTTGAAAAGTCGCTCCTCCTTGCCAAAAAAACCAGTAAGTGTTTTTATTTACGTGCCAAGCAGTGCATCCTTGCACCGCTCAGTATCTTGCTTTAATTTCACCGAAAAATTATTTCAACCATGCAAACAATGACGCCAACGATGACCCCCACCATGCAGCCCAACCAGGCCCATACCGACATTCCCGGCAACCCATCCACCGCCACCATCAGCGCCAAAAAACTGCGCACCAGCCTCGATGATGGGCCGCCGCTGAAAGTTCTGAGTGAGGAGGACTGGAATTTTTGGCTGCACAACGGCTACGTGGTGGTGAAGAATGCCGTGCCACGGGAACAAGCGCTGCGCACAGCGGAGTTCATTTGGGAGTTTGAGGAGAAAAAAGCCGACGACCCGTCCACTTGGTACACCGCCCCTCGTGCCGAAATGAAAATGAAGGAACTTACCAACACGGGCATGGTGGAAGTTTACAACAACCAGCACCTCTGGAACAACCGCCAGATGCCCCGCATCCACGATGCCTTTGCCGACATCTGGGGCACTGACAGGCTATGGGTGACCATTGACCGGGCGAACCTGAACTTCCCGTTGCGCCCGGGTTTTGAGTACAAGGCGTTCATCCACTGGGACTACGACCCCGAAACCAAGCCGCAGAACGTGCAGGGCGTGCTTGCCCTCGCCGACCAGACCGACCCGGAAATGGGCGGCTTCCAGTGCATCCCCGAACTTTTCCGCACCTACGACACCTGGAAACTGACGCAACCCGCCGACCGCAACCCCTTCCAGCCGGACACCACGGGCTTTGAGGAACATACCGTGAAAGTGCCGCTCATGGCGGGCGACCTGCTCATTTTCAACAGCAGCCAGCCCCATGGCATACGTGCCAACCGCTCCACGGACAAGGTGCGCATTGCCCAGTACATCTCCATGATGCCTGCCGAAGAAGAAAACGAGCCGCTTCGCCAGTGGCGCATCAATTCCTGGAAAAACCGCATTGCCCCAGAGGGGTACGCCTTTCCCGGTGACCCCCGGCTTTGGGAGCAAACCCGCTACGACGTGGCGGAACTGAACGATTTAGGGAAAAAACTGCTGGGTTTGGAAAATTGGTAATGCAGTAAATTGGCGGCTTTCAGTATAAAAAGCAGCGGCGACCCTGTATGGGTCGCCGCAATTGGATTATGAATTTGATAATGATGTTTTAAATTATGGGCTTTATGATTCGGCCGTCATGCTTTTCGTATTTGTAATCTTACCTTCCGCCGGACTGTGGTCATACCTTGCATCCACTATTCTGGTGACAATATATGCGCCCACCAAACTAACGACAAGTCCTTCCACGATTAAATACTGCGCAGCGTTAAAAGCTGTGAAATATTCCGGCATAGGTGAGCGGCCTTTCAACTGACCGAGCAATATTGGGTCAAGTTTCAATGTGGAAAATACAACGAGGGCAAATGCGATAATACCCAATGCTGAGGCAAACATACCAATGAGGGTGCCTTTGATATAATTGTCCCGGGTTTCAGGAAATTGTCTGCGGTATTGCCTGATAAGGGCGTACATGACCCCAAAGTGGATGAATACGTTTAGGGAACGCAGTTCGACATGGTTGGCCCATCCAAGCGCATATATCACGAGGAACAGGGCAGTAAACCCTGCGAACATCATCAACCCATACTTGATTGCTAGATTTTGCATGGCAAATAGTTTTTGACTTAAAAATTACTGGTGAGGGCTTCCGCACCAATTTCAACTATAGCCGTAATACCTTCCGCACAAGTTTAGAACGACCAGATGTGGCGGAGGTTCAATCCCGAGTGGGTGTATATGCAGCAGGCACAGGTTGAATCCAGCTAAAACGCAGCAATAACAGGCTTTTTGTATAAAAAAACGGTAAGCGATTTTAACTAAAATATGAGTACTGCACGCCGCTAGGGCTTATTGGCTTCGCCGCCTTGCCACTACACCCGGTGCCTCCCCGAATAGCTCCTGGTAGCATTTTGCGAAGTAGGAAAGTGACTGAAAACCTGTCATGTAGGCCACTTCAGTCGAGTTGCCAGCGCCACTTTCGAGTAGGTGCTTCGCCTTGAGCAGCCGCCGCTCCCGGATGAGTTGGTTGGGACTTTTGCCGAGCAGGGCATCCACTTTTCGGAAGAGGTTGGAGCGGCTCATGGCCACAGCTGCGGCGAGTTGTTCCACGCCGAAAGTCTCGTCGTCGAGGTTGTTTTCGATGGCGGCCAGCACCTGTTGCAAGAACTTGTCGTCCATTGAAACCACAGCCTCGGCAGGGGCTTCCAGTTTTATTTGCTTCGCAAATTTTTCTTGTAAAATGCGGCGCTGCGCCAGCAAATTGGCCAGCGTGGCCCGCAATTCCCCAGCGTCGAAAGGCTTGGTCAGGTAAGCCTCGGCGCCCATTTCAATCCCGCCGATGCGGTCGGTTCGGTCGCCCTTAGCAGTGAGCATCACGATGGGGATATGGTTCGTGCGCACGTCGGCCTTCAACTGGCGGGTAAGTTCCACGCCGTTGAGGCCAGGCATCATCAGGTCGGTGAGGATGAGGTCTGGGGTTTGCGCCAGTGCAAGTTCGAGGGCCTGCTGGCCATCCTTGGCTTCGATGAGTTGATAATCGCTGTTTAGCTGCTCCGCAATGTACTGGCGCACGTCGGGGTTGTCTTCTGCGATGAGAACAATGGGTGAATGGTGATTTGTGATGGGTGGCTGGGCAGGCATTTTCGTTGGTTCGCTGTCAACGGCCAACGACCAACTACTCACCGCCAACTGCTCAGCTTCCACCGCCATTGCTGGTTCAAAATTGAAAACCACCGTGAACGTTGTACCCTGCCCATCCACACTTTCCACGCTGATTTTCCCACCGTGCAATTCCACCAATTCCTTCGTCAATGCCAGCCCGATACCGCTGCCTGGCTGGAGGTCAGACCCCGTGTTTTCCACTTGATAGAACCTCTCGAAAATATGCGGGAGTTGGCCAGGGGGGATGCCGATGCCAGTGTCTTTGACAGAAATTAGGAAATTAGGAAATTGGGAAATTGTGTGCTGCCCCAATTCCCCAATTTCTAATTTCTTAATTTCCAATTCCACCCGTCCTTCCTCCGGTGTGAACTTGAAGGCATTAGAGAGCAGGTTCCCAACGATTTTCTCCAGCTTGTCGGCGTCGAATTTGACCCAAATCGGTTGGGTTGGGACATCCATCACAAATTCAATCTGGCGTTGGTAGGCGAGGCTCTGGAAGGAGCCTGCTACGGCCCGCAGGTGGTGCGATAAGTCACCGGGCTGGGCACTGAGATGGAGCTTGCCACTTTCGAGGCGGCTGAGGTCTAGTAATTGGTTGACGAGCTGGAGCAGGCGGCTGGCGTTGCGGCGCATGATGCCGTAATACTTTTTTGCATCGCCCTGAAAACTGCCCGTTTCCATTTCGCTCAGCGGGCCGAGCAGCATCGTGAGCGGGGTGCGGAACTCGTGGGAGATGTTGGCGAAGAAAGCCGATTTCATGCTGTCAAGTTCCCTAAGGCGGTCGGCCTCGGCGGATTGGAGTTTCAGGTTCAGCTCGGCCCGGCGGCGTTTTTCCCGAAGGAAAAAAGCGATGCCTGCGCCCAGCAGCAAGACCATCAACGCAACGATGGCCATATTGCGGCGGGCAAGCGTAATTTCCTCTTGCTGCTGCTCGATTTCCGCCTCCATCTTGCTGGTCTGGTACTTTATTTCCAGCTCCTGCATGTTTTTTTGCGTAGCGAGGTTGTTGATGCTGTCGGTCAGGTTGTCGTATTTTTTGAAATAGGCCAGGGCATTGGCATAATCCTGCTGCGCTTCGTACATCTCCGATATCCGCTTGAGGGAGCCGACGGCCAGCTCCAATTGCCCAAGTTCCATGTATAATTGACTGGCCTTTTGGTGCGAGGAAAGCCCCGTGCGGGTATCACCGCTTTGGGCGGCGTAGTCGCCCAACACGACAAGCGTGTTGGCCAGACTCATCTTGTTGGAGAGGTTTTCATGCTGCTTGACGAGGTTTTTTAGGATGGGGATTTTGGATTCGGGGGTAGCGTCCTCGTCAAAAAAATAGATGACGCCGTGGGCTGCGTCGAGCGGTCTGTTGCTACCACCTTCAGCCAAAAACTTCAAATATGCTTCGGAACTGCTCGAATATTTTTCCCATTGTCCCGTGCGCCAGTACCACGAAGTCATTTGGAAAAGAAGCAGGCCGTGGTCCATGCGCACCTTGCGTTGGGAGGTCAGTTTCAGGGCTTGCTGGAAATATTGTTCGGTTTTGTCGTATTGCTTTTCGTCATCGAATAGCAATGCTTTTTGCATGAAAACCTGCCAATTGTAGTATTCATTATTGGAGGCAGTATTGGCTTGTTCGGCAAGCGTAAAATAATAGTGGGCTGAGTCGTTTTGCAAGCCCTGCATGTGTATATCGGCAATGCGGATATAGCAACGCCCCAGCCAGTCCTTGATGTCATACGCCTTGGCAGTCTGTAGCGCTTCTTGCAACAGCTTCATCCCCTCTTCCTTATTTCCAGTCACGTTCACGCCGTTGGACAGCCTGTGCAGCGATGCGACCTTCCCCCTTGCGAAGCCGATTTTTTCGGACAACCCGACTGCCCTTCTGAGCATCAGGTTGCAACTGTCAACATTGTAGAGGATGTAATGGCGGGCAAGTTCGTTGAGTAGCCAGACCTTGTTGGTGTCGTCCTCGGCAGCGAGGTAGGCTCTCGTCAGGCTGTCAATGGGCGGTGGCGTTTGGGAAACTGCGCCTGAGAAAGTGTGTGACAATAGAAAACACAATGCCACTGCCCGTAAGCAATGCGCCTTTAAAGTATTGACAAGTTGGAAACAGGGTTCTCCCATGAGTTTTCAGCGGTCGAGGTTAGTGGAAGGACTAAGCAAAAGTAATGAAAAAACAGAGTTGCATGACATAAACATCTTTTCAGTTGCGGGTAAAAATATTGAGCTTTTACATTGAAAATCAAGCTTTTGCAACATTAGAGTTTGCCTTTGCAACATTTGCGTCAATGCTTTTTTGCCTTTGCAACAAATGAGCTAAGTCCTGCAACACGCCCGTTAGCCTACCGAAACTTCCCGACACACCTTTGCTACGTCAAAATTGAATGAAAAAATCAGACCCAACGACCACGTTGTAAGACAATGGAAACATTGGGTGGCGGCTGCTAAAGGCTTAATGTGCCGCCATCTTTCCATTGGTTTTGCTCCGCAAATTGGATAGAACTGACTGCGAAAACCAGCGCCAACGAAACAGGCTTGGCCATGCCTTGCCCCAAATCACCCTGTCTGCCGAACAGGCAGGCAATCACCAATCACCAATAACTAACTCACCAAAATTTCTTTTTATGAAAACGTTTCCTGATGTCAAACAAACCCGGCTGTACAGCTTGCTGTTGGCCATCACGCTGCTTGTAACGCAGCACACTTGGGCGCAATGCCCGAACGACAATTCGCCCGTCAACACCATTCCGTTTTCGCTGACCTGCGGCACTGGCTCCGAGACCATCGCCACGGGGGTATCGGGCGGGCAGTACGTCGCCATGAACGTGGTGGCTGGCAGTGAATACACTTTCGAAACTTGCGGCCTCTCCGACTCCGGCTTTGACACCGAGATGACGATTTACGAGGACGACGGCACCTTTATTGACCACAATGACGACGACTGCGGCACCGACTCCCGCATCACCTTCACCCCGAATGCAACTGGCGTGATACGGATTCTGATTGACGTGAGTGGCTGCACCAGCAACACGGCGGAGACGGGCATCGTGGCGAGTTGCACGACGGCGCCATGCGACATCACTTCCGTGAGCTTCACGAACGTCGGCGATTGCAACGACAACGGCACGCCCAATGACCCCAATGACGATTTTTTTACCGCAAATGTGGTCATTAATTTCATCAACCCACCTGCCACGGGCAGCCTCCAGATAGTGCCGGGTGGCGATGCCATTGGCACTACATCAATTCCAGTGTCTGGCCTTTTTGGCAATAACCATACGTTTACCAATGTGCAATTCAAGGCAGATGGCACCCCAACAGACATCGAAGTAGCATTCACAGACCCGGCTAACCCGTGCGTTTTAGCGGCGACGGGGCCGTTAGTCTTTCCCTGTTCGTGTACCATCGCTGCGAATTTCAGTGGAAACGTTGGCTCTTGCAACGACAACGGCACGCCCAACGACCCCAGCGATGACTTTTTCTTGGCAAACGTTAGGGTTATTTTCGCCAACCGTCCTTTTACGGGGTTCCTGCAAATCGTGCCGGGCGGCGACCAGCTAGGAACCTATCAAGTTGCGGTAAATGCCACCAGTGGCAACCAGCATATTTTCAACAATGTGATGTTCAAGGCGGATGGCACACCTTCCGAGGCTCAGGTCAACTTCACCGACCAACCCGGCTGCATCGCCACCGTCACGGGCACGGCCAACGTGCCTGCTTGTTCGGCCAACGCCCCCTCCTGCGAAATCATCGGCTACAGCTTCGCAAACATCGGCCCCTGCAACGACAACGGGACGCCCAACGACGATACCGACGACTTCTTCGAGGTGGATGTGGACGTGATTTATTCAAATTCAGCACCTTTCCAAACCTTGTTCATTAATGGTACTGACGTCATTTCGGGAGGTTCGACCACCGCACAAATCGGCACCAACCTTACACAAACTTTCACTGACCTTCGATTTCGTGCGGATGGGCAAATCACTGAGTTTACCGGAGCGATACAGGATGGAATTGCGAATATTATCTGCTCCCTCCCCGGCACCGGCCCGGCGGTGAACGCCTGTTCCAATAGCGGCCCTCCCTGCGAAATCATCGGCTTCAGCTTCGCAAACATCGGCTCCTGCAACGACAACGGGACGCCGAGCAACGATGCCGATGATTTCTTCACGGTAGATATTGATGTCCTGTTCTCAAATAGCGTTTCGGGCGTTAATTTAACTTTGTCATTTCCCGGTCCTTTCCCAAACCAAACTTTCCCTAATGTTCCTATTGGCACAAACCTGACACATACTTTCACGGGAGTGCATTTGATAGCAAATGGTCAACCTGCCTCACTAAATGCAGAAATTGGCGTGCTTGGATTTCCAAGTTGCTCCCTCCCTGGCACCGGCCCGGCGGTGAACTCCTGTTCAATTTCAATCCCGCCCAACGATGCCTGCGCCAATGCCATTCCCCTTCAGTGCAACACCAGTGTGGATGGCACCATCATCGGTGCTACAGTCGAAATTGTACCTAACTGCACCAACTTCGGGGTGGGGTCTCCGGGGGTTTGGTACAGCTTTGTGGGCAATGGCCAAATCGCACGCCTGACAGGCTGTGGTAGCAATACCGACGCAGGCAACCAAATCTCAATATTCACGGGAGGCTGTGGCAACCTTACTTGTGTATCTACCACATTTACAGCAATACCCTGCAATGGTTTTTCTGTGCATAGCCACCATTTCCCAACCGTGGCCGGCACCACCTACTTGGTCTTGGTAAGGGGGGCAAACAGCGCTTTTTTTGGGGATTTCACCTTGACTTTGCAATGTGCAAACCCCTTCCCGCCTGATGGCGCTGCTACCGTATCCTGTGCTTCCAATGCCGTGACACCAACACCACCTACCTACTCAACGGGCTTCTGCCAGCCAGATCTGCCCATTGTGCCAACCCTGTTTTCCGTCACACAAAACCCTAACCCAGTGACTTGCGAGGGCACAATCACCTATGAGTATAATTACTTGGATTGCAACTTTATACTCCAGAAATGGCATTTCGTTTACACCATCGAGCGACAACCTTTCACCGTTCCGGCAAATGGCGCAAGCACCGTGGCCTGCCCCAACCTCGCTGGCATTCCTATACCACCAACGGTCACGAGCAACTGCGGTGAAACACTGGTACCTACTGGCCCGGTCATCACCGACAACCCAGCCACCATCACCTGCGAGGGTACCAGCACCTTCACCTTCACTTTCACCGATTGCGAAGGAAACACGGCGCAGTGGAGTCATGTCACTACCATCGAACGGCAGCCGTTTACCATCACCACGCCCAATGGGGCCACCACGGTGAATTGTCCCGCCAATCTACCCGCTACAGTGACGCCGCCCGTTGTGACAAGCAATTGCGGGGAAGTATTGACGCCCACTGGCCCAGTCATCACCAATACCCCAGCAACCATCACTTGCGAGGGCACGAGGACTTTCACGTTTACGTACACCGATTGCGAAGGAAATACCGCTCAGTGGAGCCATGTCTTCACCGTGGAGCGACAGCCGTTCACCGTGCCTGCAAATGGTGCAAGCACCGTTGCGTGTCCATCGCAGATTGTGCAACCAACCCCGCCCACCGTCCTGAGCAACTGCGGCGAGGTGCTGACGCCCACTGGCCCCGTCATCGTGAATAGCCCGAACCCAATCACTTGCGAGGGAACGAGGACCTTCACCTTCACATTCACCGATTGCGAGGGCAACACCGCACAATGGAGCCATGTAACGACCGTAGAGCGGCAACCATTCACCGTTCCGGCAAATGGCAGTGCCACCGTCGCATGCCCCGACCAGACAGACGTGCAGCCCACGCCGCCCCTGGTCACGAGCAATTGTGGCGAGGTGCTCGTGCCTGTCATCACCGTTTCGGCGAAGCCGGGCTGCCAAGGCGACCGTGCCTACGTCTTCCACTACACCGACTGCGAAGGCAATACCGCTGACTGGCAGTTTACCTACCATGTGGTTTACCAAGATTTCACCGTGCCAGCCAGCGAAGTACTGACGGTCAATTGCCCGATAGAAGCCACGCAGCCTGTACCGCCCGTGATTTTGGACAATTGCGGCAGGCCCGTGAACATGAGCGGCCCCGTCGTTTCCCACACGGAAAATGCAGGTGGTTGCGAAGCAAGCCGCAAATACGAATGGACGTTCCAGGATTGCGCCGGGCATACACATACCTGGAGCAAGACCTTCCTGTTCCAATATGGCGGCGATTTTTTCACTTATCCCGACCAGACGGACTATGTGTCGTGCCTGCTCTATGCGCAGCCGCCCGTTCCGCCCACGATTTATGATTTCTGTGGGAATGAAATCGTGGTCACTGGCCCTTTCGTGGAAGAATCCATCGAGAGCGGTGGCTGTGCTGGCTGGCGCAAATTCACCTTCGTTTACACCGACTGCAACGGCACGAGCCACCCGTGGGTGTTCACCACCTTTGCCAATGACGACCAACCGCCTGTGGGCGATTGCGTGAGCGGCACAGTGGACGTGACGAGCCTGTCCTGCATCGAAGAAGTGCCTTGCCCCGAAGATTTTGATTTCAGCGGGAAAATAACGGAGATGCTGACGGCGGGCCATATCTACGACCTGTGTAGCGGCAACGATGTGACCGTGGAACTCGACAGTTGGTCGGACCTCTGGCAATGCAGTGACCCCGACGGCGACGGCGTGGGTACTTTTGGACGTACTTTCTACTTCCGCATCGCTGACCAATGCGGCAACGAAATGCCCTCGCTGTGCAGCGTGACCTATTCCGGTGCCTGCCAGCCCCTTCAGACCTTCACGCAAGGCGATTGGGGCAATGCAGGCGATGAACCTGCTGCCTCCACGCCCACGGCGGTCAACGGCGACCTGCAAATCATCGCCGAACTGCTCGGCCAAGGCCCGTTGCTCATCGGCGGCAGCCACCGCTCCATCACCCTGACGGATGCCCAGTGCGCCGTGAACTTGCTGCCCGGCGTCGGCTACCCGACCGTGCTCGGCAATTGCCAGCAGGTGAACTGCACAGGCTGCAATCCCGCTGGCACTATCGGCATGAAGAATATGCTGGCAGCCAACGCCATCGCCCTGACGCTGAACCTGCGCTACAACCAGCATTTCAATGGCATATCCTTGAACGGCGTGCGCAACCAAGCGCTGGATTGCATCGCACTCGACCCAGCCATTGTCCACTGCGACGAGAACGGCATGAACTGCGAACTGCGCATTTTCGAATCGAATGGCACCATGCACGAATTGCCCCTTACAATCGGTGGCTTGTTGGATTTGACCAACCTGTTCCTCGACGGCAACCTGAGCCTGACCGATAGCTGGAAGACCGTCTATGCCGCTGCGCTGAACCAAGCCTTGCAGAACGTGAACAATTACTGGCATCCTGGCAGCCTGCACACGGCTTGCGATGCCAATGCGGGCACAGCCTCGCTGGTGGATAACGGCAGCAATAAGGCATTGCCAAACCTATCGAAGCAAGGCATAAGCCTGCGCATAGTGCCAAACCCTGCCAACCGTTGGGTGACACTTTCCCTGTCGGATTTATCGGACAGTGAATCCGTGGAATGGAGCATCTACAATGCTTTCGGCCAGCGCATGATGCACCGGGAATATGCTAACGTCGGCATGATGGAAGAGCAGTTAGATATATCCGCCCTGCAAAGTGGCATATATGTCGTCATCGTGAATGTCGGTGGGCGGTGGTATGAGCAGAAACTGATGGTGGATAGGGAGTAGTTTACTGAACCACAAACTAACGTCGGCGAGGGTTGCGAACCTCGCCGACGTTTTTATGCTGATGATTCATCAAAATTTTCAGGTATTTTTTTTTAAAAAACGAAAAAAAATTAACATTTATAGC
>Ga0209066_10000913_pt1 | contig 40711 bp, 35 predicted proteins | sample All_14_2_FD_187198 | JGI IMG/M metagenome (GOLD analysis project Ga0209066, IMG submission 187198) | Freshwater microbial communities in response to fracking from Pennsylvania, USA - Allegheny Zone_MetaG_DW_15 (SPAdes) (version 2) ... | reverse complement strand
GTTTTAGACGCGCGCCGACACGTGGAGCTCTTTCAGTTCGAGGCACCCGTGCCGGCTGCCAAACGTGAGGACGACCGGCCCGTCAACAACTATGGCATCACCCACATCTGTTTCGACGTCCAGGATGTCGATGCCGCCTACCAGAAAATGCTTGAGGCCGGTGTTCGCTTCCATTGTCCCCCGCAGGACTTTGGCGTCGCTAAGGCGACTTACGGACGTGATCCTGACGGTAATGTCTTTGAACTCCAGCAACTGACACCTGGCAAATAACTCAATCCGGTTTTCTGACGGCTGGCTGGCCTTGTATTCATAACATCAATGCCAGATTGCGCTTTTTTTTATCCTTCATCTTGGTTAGAATAAAACGAACCGGTATGTTTGTTATGTGAGTTCCGGTGCAGCTGTCTTGCAGCGTTGTCTCAGCGGGCTCCGGGGCGGCCCGCGCCGCAGAAGGTCTTATTCCATCAGGGAGCAGGTTGGATGTACGAAAACATTCTGGTTCCGATCGACGACTCCGAGTTGGCGATCAGCCTCGTCTCACAAGCCGTCACTTTTGCCAAGACAGTGGGTGCGAGCGCGACGTTCTTGCATGTACGCGCTGACTATGCGGCGACGAGCGATGGGGCGCTGATGCATGCATTGGAGCCTACGGACTTTGAAAGCGCAGCTGCGGGACCTGCGCAGGCTGTTGTGGCAAAGGCCGAAGCTGAAGCGCGCATGGCAGGGATAGCCTTCAACTCGGTGGTCAAGACAAGCGACCGTCCCTATGAAGTCATCGTGGATGTCGCCCTCGAGCAGGGCTGCGATTTGATCTTCATGGCCTCGCATGGCCGTAAGGGCTTGCGCAGCATGCTGGTTGGTTCGCAGACGAGCAAGGTGCTCGCGCATACGACGCTGCCCGTGTTGGTCGCCACGGTTGAAGCGAATGCACCCAGCCCGGACATGCAGGCTGCAGTTGCAGTGATCAAGGGTGAGCATCGCTCACTTGCGGCGGTCATTCATGCCCTCAAGCACGCAATCGAGCTTGCGCAGTCGCACGGCAGCACGGTGCAGCCGGCGCTCTTGCGCGGGGCCGTCCATTACTTGAAGCGTTTCTCTCTCGGGCTTCATCACCCCAAGGAGGACGCCTATCTCTTCGAGCGGCTGCAATCGAAGTCCTCGTCAATGCAGGGTGTGCTGGCGACGCTGCACAAGCAACACCACGAGGAAGAAGCGTTCATCGTTGCGCTTGAGCAGTCGGTTCAGGCGTACGCGGAACAGTCCTCCCAGGAGCGGCTGAGCGCACTGTCGGACGCTGTAGACCGCTATGCCGAGCGCCTGTGGGAGCACATGAGCCTGGAAGAGAAATTCATTCTTCCGGCGTGTCAGGCCCATCTCGACGATCAGGACTGGCGCCGAATCACCCAGGCCTTCGAGGCCAATGGCGATCCGCGCTTCGATCGTGACAAGGCGGAAGGTTTCGAGCGCCTTTTCCTGCGCCTGGTCAGCATGAGCAACTGATTGATCTGGCAGAGGCGGCTGTGCTTCTGCCGAGCAGGGTTTGAAAAATGCGCCGCAGCAGCGGCCAAAAGCTGGGCGTTATTCGCCCTATCTACCACTGAGGAGGATGTGATGAACAAAAAAACATGTGCCCGCCGGCGGTTTGGCGCACGGGCAGCAAGCCTGGTTGGTGGCGCCGCACTGACGCTGCTGATCTCGCCAGCCAGTGCTTTTCAGATTGAAACCGACAATTCCGACATCTCGATGCGTTGGGACAATACGGTCAAGTACAACGCCGGCTGGCGTGCCGAGGGGCGCAAGGCAGTACTGGCCGACAACTGGGTGTCGCAGGGCACGAACTACGGCTGGGATCGGGGTGATGTGGTCACCAGTCGTGTGGACCTCCTTTCCGAGTTCGATTTCATCTTCAAGGAAAAGCATGGTTTCCGCGTTTCCGCTGCTGCCTGGAACGATTTTGCTTACGATGAAACCGTAACGGGCAACGCCGCTTACCAGGCGGCCGGACTGGGCACTGCGTATCCTGGGAATCGGCTGACGAGACAGGTCGAGCGTTGGTACAAGAGTTCAGGCGAAATTCTCGACGCATTCGTCTTTACTCAATTCAATTTGGGTACGGTGCCGGTCAGCCTGCGTGCCGGTCGCCACAATATTTACTGGGGTGAGTCGCTGTTCACCTTTGGCAACAGCATTGCTTACGGCCAAGGACCGCTGGACCTGCGCAAGGCCACTTCGACCCCGGGCATCGAAGCGAAGGAACTCTTCCTGCCGCAGAATCAGCTCTCGATGGGTATGCAGCTGACCGAAGATATCAGCATCGCTGCCAACTACTCTCTTGAGTGGGATCCGCACCGTCTCCCGGAAGGCGGCACTTATTTGGGGGGCGCTGACCTGAGCTTCCTCGGTGGAACCAACTACCTCGGCTATCCGGTTGTCGGTGATCTGAAGGACGGACCGAATGCCAAGCCGGATGATCGCGGCAGCTTCGGCGTGATGGCGAAGGTCAAGTCGGATTTCGTGGGTGGTGAGCTCGGCTTTTATTACCGCAAGTTCGATGACCGCTATCCGAGCATGGTGAGTGGGCCGGCTTACATGTACAACGCCTATGCTGAGGACGTGAAGCTCTACGGTGTCAGCCTGTCGCGCCTGGTCGGTTCGGTCTCCGTCGGTGCCGAGCTTTCACGCCGTGAGGGTACCGCGCTGGCGTCGGCTAACGGGGGCTTGGCAACGGGCGACAGCTGGCATGCCCTGGTGAATGCGATTGCGTACTTTGGCAAGACCTCTCTTTTCGACTCTGCGCCGCTCTCCCTCGAGCTGAATTACAACAAGCTCGATAGCGTTGATGGCGATACGCGGGCGTACTTCAATGACCGTAGCAATGGGTGTGTCGGTGGCATCGATGGTGGGTGTGCGTCGGACGACGCATGGGGTTTCAATCTGTCCTTTACGCCGACCTGGTACCAGGCCATCGCGGGTGTGGATCTGACGATGCCCATCAGCTATTCGCGCGGTCTGAGCGGCAACTCGCCGACGCCGCTGGGGCCGACCGAAGGCTCGGGCGCGTGGAGTGTGGGTCTGAGTGCGGATGTGTTCTCCAAGTACACGGTCTCGCTGGCATATAACGACTACTACGGCCCTTACACCAAGGTGCCGAACGCGTTCGCGATGCCTGGTGCTTCACCCGTGGTCTGGGGGGCAGGTAATGGAGCAGGTGTTACCGAAGATCGTGGCTGGGTATCGCTAACGGTCAAGGCGACATTCTGATACGACGATCGTATCCCTCACCAAACACCGACGGAGAGATCAGGATGGCAACGTTGAAGCTCACATCCCTGGCACTGGCGGTCACCCTCGGGGGGGTGACCGCTGTGCAGGCGAAAGCGACTGAGGAAGAAGCCAAGCGCCTCGGCGAGTCCTTGACGATTTGGGGGGCAGAGAAGGCTGGAAATGCGGATGGCAGTATTCCGCCTTATACGGGGGGGATCGAACCGCCGGCAAACTATGATCCGAGCAAGCCGGGTTTCCGTCCCGACCCCTTCGCCAACGAGAAGCCCAAGTTCTCGATCACGGCCGCCAACATGGCCCAGTACGAGGACAAGCTGACGGAAGGTGTGAAGGAGATGCTGAAGAAATACTCGACCTTCCGCATCGACGTCTATCCCACGCATCGTACCGCCAAGTATCCGCAGTACGTTCTCGATAACACCTTGAAGAACGCGCGCAGCTGCGAGTTGGCGCCCAACTTGCTGCAACTTGCCGGAACCTGCTTCGGTGGCGTTCCTTTCCCCATCCCGAAGACCGGTTCGGAGGTGATGTGGAACCGGACGATGAAGTACGACCAGTTCGCCTACTACTCGCCCAACCAGACTTCGACGCTCGTTGATCGCAGCGGGCGACGCGTTGAAACCGGTGCTTTCGTTTATTGGCAGACCTTCCCGCATTTTGATCCGGCGCGGACCACGCCGATTGGTGCGGATGAGATCATCGAGTACGGTCGTGTCGATTGGTCCGGTCCGGCGCGCAAGGCGGGCGAAAAGCTCGTGATTCATGATTCGGTCGACATGGTGAATGTGGGTCGTCGAGCCTGGTCCTACCTGCCCGGTCAGCGCCGTGTGAAACTCTCGCCCGATGTTGCTTATGACACGCCGAGTCCTGCGGGTGGCGGGGTGGGGACCACGGATGACACACAAGTGTTCTATGGGTCCCAGGATCGCTACGATTACAAGCTGGTGGGCAAGAAGGAACTCATCATGCCCTACAACACCTTCAAGTTGCATGATGAGAAACAGTGCTCGAAAGAGCAGGTGTTCACGCCGAACCACTTGAATCCGGACTGCATGCGTTGGGAGTTGCACCGAGTGTGGGTGGTGGAAGCCACGCTCAAGCCGGGCTCGCGTCACATCTACCCGAAGCGTACGTTCTACTGGAACGAGGATTTGTACGCCGTCGGGATGGCGGACAACTATGACGACGCCGGCAAGATGTTCCGTGTGACGTGGACGCATTACTATCCGTTCTACGAAACGACCGGGCACAACACGCACGAGTTCGTCGTGCATGACCTGAACAACGGTGCCTATGTCCGTCAGGCTTACACCCCTGCAGGGGGGGGCATGATGGTCGTCACGCCGCCTTCGGAAGCCAAACCGTCGAGTTTCTACGAGACGTCGGCGCTGACGCAGGCGGGTATTCGCTGAGTGTTGTCAGGCCGGGTCTGGTTCGACCGGCCTTCTCGCGGCGAAACAGTAGGGGATAGAATGGGCGCGCACGCTCCGGCAAGGGATGTGGTCGCGCCCTTTTTTATCCTGTAGTTCGGGATCGGCGCCGGTTGTGCTTCTCTGAACAGCACACAATTTTGTTGCCCCAATGCAGTCGTGTGGACTATCTTAAAACAAACAAACCTGTTTTAATTATGCCTAGCGAAGAGGCCTGTTGGTTGTGTGTGAGGGGCAGCTGGGCCTGTCCTACAACCCGACTAAAACGAATGTGAAGACAGGCATCGCACACGGGTAACTTGAGTACGGTATCCAACATAAGCGGTTATTCCACAGAAGATGAAGGAGACGAGGATGAGATCAGGTTTGAAAACTTGCCTGCTTGCAACAGCTATCGCGATGCAGGCAGGAAGCGCTTTTGCTGCCGTGACTGCCGAGGAAGCAGCACAGTTGGGAACGACGCTGCTTCCCTGGGGGGCAATCAAGGCGGGTAATGCCGATGGAAGCATTCCAGAGTGGAAGGGGCCGGTGAAATCCGCCAAGTATGATCCCGCTACGCCTGGCTATCGGCCAGATCCCTTCGTGGACGAAAAGCCGCTTTTTTCGATTGATCAGTCCAATCTTGAAAAATACGCGGACAAGGTTCCCGATGGCGTCAAGGCGCTGATCAAGAAGTATCCGTCCTATCGTCTGGATATCTATCCGACCCATCGAACGGCCAATAACCCCGACTACTTCAACGCCAATGCAATCAAGAACGCAACGGCGTGCAAGACCATCGAGAATGGGCTGAAGATCGAGGGCTGTGTCGGTGGCACGCCGTTCCCGATCCCGAAGACGGGTAGCGAGGTGATGTGGAATCGCCTGTTCAAGTATGACGCCTTTGCGATGGAGGCAAAGGCGGTCACGACTTATCTCGTCGATCCCAAGGGCAATGTCACCACCAATGGTGTTTACGACTTTGCGCTGACCTATCCGATCTTTGATCCTGCGCGGACCGACTTGATCGGTGCGAAGGACTATTACGAAAAAATTCGTCTCGATTACTGGGGGCCGGCAAGAAAGGCGGGTGAAAAGCTCGTGATTCACGATGGCGTCGATATGGTCGACGTCGGTCGCCGGGCCTGGTCGTACCTGCCAGGCCAGCGCCGCGTGAAACTGTCGCCGGACGTTGCCTATGACACCCCGAGCCCGACGGGGGGGACAGCGGCGACAACCGATGATTCGGCGGTGTTCTATGGCGCACTCGACCGCTATGATTTCAAGCTTGTCGGCAAGAAGGAGATGTATATCCCCTACAACGCCTACAAAGCGCGCGACCATAAGGTTTGCTCGCCTGAAACCTTCAACACGGTGAATCACCTCAATCCCGACTGCATGCGTTGGGAACTGCATCGTGTCTGGGTGGTGGAGGCAACCGTCAAGGAAGGCAAGCGCCATCTCTATCCGCGTCGGACGCTTTACTGGGATGAGGATCTGCCGGGTGTGGGTATTGCCGACAACTATGATGCTTCTGGCGCGCTCTATCGCGTGACCCACTCGATTCCCATCACCCACTACGAGGAGAAAGGCGCGGGCCACTCGACTGACCAGTTCGTCGTCTATGACCTGTCGAATGGCTATTACACGCACCAGATGGATGTGCGTGATGGCGGTGGTTGGGTCGTGACCGCCAAACCGCGTCCTGACGATTACTTCTCGTCGCAGGCTCTTGCGGGTGCCGGTGTCCGCTAAGTAGTGCGCAGTGCCTTGGGGGGTGTGGATTCGATCTGCACCCCCTTTTCGCACGACGAAGGGGTTAATTGAGTAACGCCTTCATCGGTGCAATCTGGAGGGTTCGTTTTGTGCTGAATCGTCGTTCTTTCTTGAAAGCCATGATTGTGGGCGGGGGTACGGTTGCTGCCGTCCCTTTTGCTCGCGCTTTCACGCATAGCATCGAAATCCCGGCGCTTCAGGCGTCGAAGATAGGGCGCAGCCCGTTTCTGGCGGTCTCTCGAGTTGGGCGTCGCCTCGTAGCGGTGGGCGTGCGGGGGCAGATTGCGCTGTCCGAGGACGGGGGAGCGAACTGGTCGGGCGTGAGTTCTCCGGTCAGTGTCGATCTGGTTGCGCTGCATTTCGCGTCAGAGAAAATGGGCTGGGCTGTCGGCCATGGTGGCGTGGTCTTGCACACTGCAGACGGCGGCATCGCGTGGGTACGTCAATTGGATGGCCGTGCCGCAGCGGAGTTGAGCGCGCAGTACCTTGCTGAGCGAATGAGCCTTGCTGGCGCTGACCAAGAGCGCTACATGCGTTTCATCGACGACGAAAAATGGCTGCAAGAGTCAGGTGGTTTGCAGCCTTTCCTCGATGTGTATTTTGAGGATGAGAAGACAGGCTACGTTGTCGGGACATTCAATCGCATCTTTGGCACGGTCGATGGTGGCCAGACCTGGCAGCCGTTGATCGATCGCACCGAGAATCCATCTTCATTGCACTTCAATTCAGTTGCAGGTGCAAATGGAACGACATTCCTGGCCGGGGAGCAGGGCGGGATTTGGCGACGTCGGCCGGGCGAGCAGGCGTTCACGCTCAAGGCGACGCCCTACGATGGAACCCTGTTTGGCCTTGCGGTGATCAGTCCAACGTTCTTGCTGGCCTACGGCATGCGAGGCAACGTTTTCCGCAGCGAGGATGCTGGCGATAACTGGGATGCGATCAAGCTCTCCGGACACGGCGGCGTGACTGCCGCGGCAAGATTGTCGAGCGGCGACATTGTACTGGTCACCCAGGCAGGCACCATCGAGTTGAGCAAGGACGATGGAAGAAGCTTTGCGCCGGTGGCGTTGAAGGCGCCGATGGCCTACGCCGACGTGGTGGAGGCCGCTCCAGGTGTGCTTATTCTGGCCGGTTCAGAGGGATTACGTTCCGAAGCCTTGGTTTAACCACGCTTTGGCGAACGAGAGTACGGAGGGGACATATGAGCGATAATCATGGCATTGAAGTTGTTGAGGACCTTGGGAGCTTCGATCGGCGCTCAGGCAATATTGTTGAGCGTCTGATTTTCAATAATCGCTTATTGATTGTTGTCGTTTGTGCCCTGTTGACAGCATTTTTTGCCATGCAGCTTCCCACCCTGAGGGTGAGTGCGAGCTATGAAAAGATGCTGCCCCAGAGTCACCCTTACATTACGAATTATCTCGATAATCGGGGTGAGCTGCGCGGGCTTGGCGATACGGTTCGCGTAGTGATCGAAAATAAGTCGGGCGATATCTATAATGCCGACTTTTTGGCTACGCTCGCGAAGATCAATGACGAAGTCTTCCTGTTGCCCGGTGTGGATCGCGCCTGGATGAAATCCATCTATACGCCCGTTGTGCGTTGGGTGGAGGTGACGGAGGAAGGCTTTGATGGTGGACCGGTTATGCCTGATGACTACAACGGCAGCCGGGAGTCAATCGAAGAGCTCAAGATCAACGTGGGTCGCGCGGGCATCGTCGGCGACTTGGTCTCGAACGACTTTCGTTCGGCGGCCATTGTCGTGCCTCTCTTGGCTGTCGATGGCGATGGAAATCCGGTCGATTATCACAAGCTCGCTTCATTGCTGGAAGATGTCCGTCAGAAGTACATGGGCAATGATTCGGCTAATGTCAATATTTACATCATCGGGTTTGCGAAGCTTGTTGGCGATCTTATCGATGGCTTGACCAAGGTATTGGGATTCTTTGGGCTCGCTGCGTTGGTCGCTGGCGCGATCATTTACGGTTTCACCCGTTGCATGCGTAGTAGTGCCACGGTGCTTCTGTGTTCGATCGTTGCCGTCATCTGGCAGTTGGGCACACTCGCGTTGCTGGGCAGTGCGCTGGATCCGTTCTCCATCCTGGTCCCGTTCCTTGTGTTTGCCATTGGCGTCAGCCACGGCAGTCAAAAGATGAACGGGATCATGCAGGACATTGGCCGTGGCACTCACAAGTACGTTGCGGCGCGTTTCACTTTCCGCCGATTGTTCATGGCGGGTTTGACTGGCCTGGTGTCGGACGCGGTGGGTTTTGCCGTTCTGATGGTGATCGATATTCCTGTCACGCGTGAGCTGGCGATGTCTGCAAGCTTGGGGGTGGCCATCCTCATCTTCACGAACATGATTCTGCTTCCGATCGTGCTCTCCTATTTTGGTGTCAATGTTGAAGCTGCGCGTAAGAGTTTGAGCACCGAGTCTGCAGAAAAGAAGGGGCAGGGTTTCGGAAAGGTGTGGTTGTTGCTTGATCGCCTGACCGAAAGAGGGTCAGCAACGGTTGCGGTGATTGTGGCGGCTGTCCTGGGCGTTACGGGATTCCTGATCTCGCTGGATGTCAAGGTGGGTGATCTCGATGCCGGGGCACCGGAACTGCGACCCGATTCGCGCTATAACCTCGACAATGCCTTTATTACATCTAATTTCGGTGTCTCCAGTGATCTCTTTGCCATCATGGTGAAGACGCCGGATGAGCGTTGTGGTGACTGGAGCAACCTGACCGAAATCGATCGCTTGGGCTGGACCCTGGAGCAGGTGCCGGGCGTGCAACGTGTCACGTCACTTGCGAGCACGATGCGGGGTTATGTGGCGGGTTCGTTCGAGGGTAATCCCAAGTGGTATTCCATCCCGGACAGCCAGTCGATTGTCGACGCGCAGATGAACAACGCGATTTCGTGGAATTCGGAATTCCTGAACCCGAAGTGCTCCATCAGTCCCGTTGTTGCCTATCTGACTGACCACAAGGCCGAGACGCTTGACGCGGTGGTTGCGGCTGCAGAGAAATTCTCGCGCGAGCACAGCAATGACGATCGCCAGTTCCTGCTTGCTGCGGGTAGTGCAGGTGTCGAGGCCGCGACCAACATGGTCGTGCGTGAGGCAAACCGCCAGATGCTGTTTTACGTCTATGGCGCGGTGGCGGTGATCTGCTTGCTCGCATTCCGTAGCTGGCGTGCCACGTTGATTGCGCTCATACCGCTGGCGCTGATTTCGATTCTGGCTGAAGCCTTGATGGCAAAACTCGGTATTGGCATCAAGGTCGCTACGCTGCCTGTGATCGCGCTTGGCGTCGGTATCGGTATCGACTACGCACTGTACTTGGTCAGCGTCCTCCAGGCGCAGCTGAGGATGGGGTATTCCCTGGCCGAGTCCTATCAGCGCACTGTCGCCTTTACGGGCAAAGTGGTCGCATTGATCGGGGTCACGCTGGCTGCCGGTGTCGTCACTTGGGTGTGGTCGCCGATCAAGTTCCAGGCAGACATGGGCATCCTGCTGACCTTCATGTTCCTGTGCAACATGGTCGCCGCGCTGACCCTTGTCCCTGCGCTGTCGTATTTCCTGTTGAAGCCGAGCGTGAAGAAGAACTCGGCCGAACTGGAGGCGGCGGGTCTTGGAGTTGCGCTTCGTGGTGCCTGAAGCGCGCTGAAGTCGCGTAGTCAATAAGCAAAAAGGGGTGAGGCGCTTCAAGCGCCTCACCCCTTGAGTCTTTCTTGAGGCCTTATTCGGAGAGTTCCAGCACCGCCTTGCCAACCGTTTTTCCTGACATCAGTTCGCAGAACAACGGCGCCGTCTGCTCGATCCCGATCCGCTTGTATTCCAGCACCTTGAAATCGCCCGCACGCACCCATTCTTCAAGCTGTGCAACCGCTGCCGGGATCGCGTCCGCATAGCTGAAAAGCAGAAACCCTTTGAACTCGAGTTGTCGTGAGACGATTTCCCACAGGTTGTAAACCGGCGGTGGGTTGTCTTGCTGGTTGTATCCCGAAATCATGCCGCAGCCGATGATCCGGCCGCCGACGTTCATCGTCAGCAACATGGCATCGAGCGTTGCGCCGCCAACGTTGTCGAAATAGACATCCACGCCATTGGGGCAGACGGCTTGGACTGCGGCACTCAGGTTCTCGGTCTTGCGATAATTGATGGTGGCATCGAAACCGAGCTGTTCAGTCGCAATCCGGGCTTTCTCGTCCGACCCGACCAGACCGATCACCCGGCAGCCCCGGCGCTTTGCAATCTGCCCGGCGACACTCCCTACAGCGCCGACTGCGGCACTGATGACCACCGTATCACCCGCCTGGATGCGGCCGATCTGATGCAGGCCGACATAGGCGGTATGCCCGGAGGGGCCCAGCGCGCCGACGTAGTAGGACAGCGGCACACCCGCGGACGGGTGCACTTTCTCGAGCAGAATGGTGTCCTTCGACAGAACCGAATACGTCTCCCAATTGTTCAGGCCGCGAACCAGTTCGCCGGGTTGGTAGTCCGGGTGGCGCGAGGCCACGACTTCGCCCATGCTCGGTGCGCGAATCACCTCGCCCAGCCCGATCGGTTCGAAGTAATTGGGCTTGCCATTGAGCCAACCGCGAATGGCGGGCTCCATCGAGAAATAGCGATTACGGATGAGGAACTGCCCTTCCTGAAGATCGGGGATCGCCTTTTCCGCGAGGGCAAAATCTTCTGGAACCGGGATGCCTGCGGGATGCCTGTTCAAAACGACCTGTATGTTTTTTTGCATGAGTCTTGTCTCCTTGTAGGTGTTGCTGTGCTGGGGCTTCTAACGCGCTTCGGCACGCAAGTCAGGTGCGTGGCGAAGCGTGTGCAACCGAGTGCTTACTGAGCGGTCCAGCCACCGTCGACGGTGACCAGCGCGCCGTGCACGAAGCTCGATCGATCCGAGGCGAGCCAGAGGATGACGTCTGCGACTTCCTCGACCGTACCCAGGCGTCCGATCGGGTGTAGCGGCAGCAGGCTGGCCTCGAGCTCGGGCAGGTTGGGGTGGTTCTCCAGCAACGGGGTGCGGATGACACCCGGGCAGATGGCATTGATGCGAATGTTTTTTGCGCCGTATTCCACGGCACAGGTCTTGGTGATGCCGGCCACTGCATGCTTGCTGCCGTTGTAGGGCGATGAGCCCGGGAGCACCGTGAGGCTGAGCGCCGAAGCCGTGTTGATGATGACGCCACCGCCTTGTGCGAGCATCTGCGGGATGGCGTGTTTCATGCACAGCCAGACACCTTTGACGTTGACGGCCATAACGCGATCGAACTCGGCTTCACTGGTTTCGACAATCGGCTTCATGTCGTTGTCGACGCCCGCATTATTGAGCGTGATGTCCAGCCGTCCCCACTGCGACACGATGCCGCTGATGAGCGCCTGTACCTGGTCCGAGCGGGTGACGTCGACCTTGAAAAACCGTGCGGTTCCGCCTGCCGACTCGACCAGGCGTACGGTTTCCTTGCCACCTTCCTCGGTGATGTCTGCTACCGCGACCCGTGCGCCTTCACGGGCAAAGGCCAAGGCTGCAGCACGGCCGATACCCGATCCGCCGCCGGTAATCATCACGACTTTTTGCTTGAACTGCTGTTCCATAGTGTCTCCGTGGTGTGTCGTACTGGGGGGTACAGCAAAAAGGGCTGGCACACGGCCAGCCCCAAATAAGTGCTTTATCGCCAGGCGTTCTCAGCGGCGGCCTTCGATGTAGTCGTTGATGACTTCATGGAGGCGGCGCACCCGGTCTTCCTGTCCAGATAGATAGGCATCCTGATAGCCGCGCGAATGCAAACCCTTTTGTTGTGCAATGGCCACGCTCAGGTCCTGGTCCGCGACAAAGCCGATCGAGGCTTCGCCATGCATGAAGGTCTCGTGCGGCGCGGCTTCGAACTTGCGTCGTCCTACCGGCGTGTCGACCTCGCTGCGGCCTTCGACCGGCGGCATCATGTACCAATGGTCGAACAGGCATTTTTCCGGATCGGTCGGGTGGGGCAGGGGGCGCAACACCTGGAAGAAATCCGCCGACATGGTCAGCGTGGTGTTGGGGAAGAGCGTGAGGTGGTGGTAGTCCGTCAATTGCTCGTCTGACAGGTTTTCGTAATGGACGTGACCGCGTGCCGGGCCCAGCGTGCGCTTCTGCTGCTGGAGGGCAACACGGGTGTCGCGCGGGCGGCCGTTGAAGGCGGCCGGGTCGAGATTCCATTCGCGCAGCACGGCATCCAGTGGTTCTTGCACCACGGTGGTCCGTGAGTTGGCCGAAGGCTGATGGCCCTTCATTTTCATCAGGTTATGGCCGGTCTTGTAGAGCTCGAACTCGGTGCTCTGGTAGGCATCGTCGATAAAGGTGCCCAACTCGCGATGCAGGCTGAGGATGTGATAAGCCTCGTTGAAGTTGTCGTGAATGATCTTCCAGTTGCAATCGACCATGCCGGTCAACCAGTTCACGCGCACCCAGTTGCCCGTTTGGTAGCGATCGAACAATTCACCCGCTACGCCGAGGTATTCGCGCAGGGAAGGCGCGTTCGGGTCCATGTTGAACCACACCATTCCACCGAGGGTTTCGCAGCGGATTTCCTTCAGCTGTACTTTCCCGATCGGGCTGCCCTGCGGATAGTCTTCGGCGTCACGCACGTGGCGGACGACACCGTCCATGCTGAAGGTCCAGCTGTGGTAGGCGCAGACAAGGCGCTTTGCTCCACACTTCTGGTCCTCGGCAACCAGGCGGTTACCACGATGCGGACAGACGTTGTAGAACGCACGGATCGTGCCGTCCTCGTCGCGCGTCATCAAAATGGACTCTGCGCCGATTGCCTGGGTGATGACGTCGCCCGTCTTGGCGAGCTGTGCGGTCATGCCGCCGATCTGCCACGTGCGCGTGAACACGTGATCCCATTCCTTCTGCGCGAATTCGCGTGAGTAATAGCGGTCACCGGTGATCGGATCGCCACGCAGTGCGTCGCGGGTGATCTTTTCGTTTTCGATGCGGTGTTCGAGCGTCATTGGCTTATCTCCTTCCGTGGTTATCGTCAGCTCTACTGCAGGGCGTGCATGGGGTCGTCTTGGTGCGACGTGAGGGGTTCGGCGATCAGATGCTGTTGCCGGCGAGTCGGCCTTCCCGGATTGCGTTCGGCAAGAAGCGCGGGCTGTTGGCGTCACCGATCAAGCGCACCGACAGCCCGCTGTTTGCGAGCTCTTCGGCAAGGGCTCGATTGGGCGCGTTGTGTGAGATGAAGACCACCCGTTCTGCGGGCAGCTCGCGTGCATTCGCGCTGTCGCGAGGCAGGAACGTAGGCAGGACGGTCACACAGCCCGGTCCAACTGAGATGACGCGGCTGCGCAGGTGTAAATGAAAGCGACCCCGGTGCAGGCGCTGCAGCGCAGGTTCGGCGCTGAGTGCGGCCTCCATCTGATGCGCAAAAGCCGGGTGGCGTGTCACGAAATGGACTTCGGCGCCGTGCGCGATCAGGTGCTCGGCCGCGGCAATGCCTTCGTAGTGGCCGACATCGTCGATCACCACCGCGGTCTTGACCTGCCGCGCTGGTCGCTCCAGCAGCAGATCCCAGCTCGACATGACCTGCGGTGCGTCAATTCCGGTGATGGGTTCGCCCGGGTGGGAGAGCTGGATTCCGTCCATGCGCGGCAGCGAGCCGGTGGCGAGAATGACCTCGTCGGGCGCCTCGGTTTTGATGTCATCGGCAGACAGGTAGCTGGACAAGCGTACCTCGACCCCCAGTCGATACACCTCGTGCTCGAGCCAGATTGCGATATCGATGAGTCCATGGCGTTGGGGCGCTCTCGCGGCGATGCGCAGGGTGCCGCCCAAGGCGTCGGCGGCCTCGGCAAGGATGACCTGATGTCCTCGCAGTGCGGCCGTTCGTGCGGCCTCGAGACCCGCCGGTCCTCCTCCCACCACCAAGACTTTTCGTCGCTGGGCAGCGGGCTGCAGCTGGGTGTCCTCCAGTTCGTCTTCCGCGCCCACAGCCGGGTTGACCGTGCAGCCCATGCGCCCCGCAGCGCCCAGCAACCCGCCCACGCAGCCCTGGTTGCAGCCGATGCAGGGACGCACCTGTTCCGGATGTCCGGCCAGTGTTTTTCTGACCACATCGGGGTCGGCGATGTGCGCACGTGTCAGCGCCACAAGGTCGGCATCGCCTGCGCGGATGACCTGGTCAGCCTCTTCCAGCGTACGGAAGCGGCCGGTGACAATGGCCGGACTGCGCGCCGCGCGCGCGATCGGTGCGCTGGTGGGCATCTCATAGCCCAGCGGCTCATGCATGGCGCCGATGAGCTTGGGAAACGCGTGATAGTCGCCGAGCGACACATCCACGAAGTCGATCAACTGCGCGTCCTCGAGCACGCTGACCGCGCGCATCACGTCCTCGACGCTGATGCCGTTGGCCGAGAGGTCTGGCGCGACGCGCACGCCGACCGCGAAGCCCGGCGACACCGCCGCTTTCACCGCTTCGACGACTTCGCGCATGAAGCGCAGCCGCCTATCGAAGTCGCCGCCGTAGGCATCGGTGCGCCGGTTTGCGTTGGGCGACAGAAATTGTGCGGGCAGATAACCATGGGCACAGTGAATCTCGACGCCATCCAGGCCCCACGCCTCGCACTTGCGTGCGGTGCTCACATACGCCGCGATGATCTCGTCGATCATGGATTGGGTCATCGGCACCGGCGTGACACCGAGGGTGGGGCTTGGGGCGTCGGAGGCTGACCAGGGCGGAGAGCCGTCCAGCGGAAGGGCGTTGTGCCCCCCGTGCCAGAGCTGCTGAAACAGCTTCATGCCGTGCGGACGCACCGCGGCAACCAGCTTGCGATAACCGGCCTCGATGTCGGATGCAAAGACATTGAGCGTGGCCGGCGTGCTGTCGTGCACCGATAGGATCTCGACGATCGACAGGCCCACGCCACCCTCTGCGCGTGCCCGGTGGTAAGCGATCAACGCGTCACTCATGGTGCCGCCGCCCAGGTTGGTGGCATGGGCGGTTCTGACGACGCGATTCTTGAGCTCAACCGGACCGAGCCGGATGGGCGTGTGGACGTGGGTCAGGGCCATGATGGACGCGGGCCTCCTGGCGCTGTCATGCGCGTGCGGCAAGCCGACCGGCGACGCGGCCGAAGAAGGAGCCCGGCCCCAGAGAAAGCCCGGACGCGTAGTCCTTGCCGTCGCGTGACAGGGTGGAGGCGCAATTGCCGGCGGCGTAGAGACCCGGGATCAAGTTGCCATCGACGCCAATCACTTCCGTGCGGGCGGTGGTCTTCAGCCCCCCCAGGGTGATGAACAGGTACACCGACTTGTTGAACGACACGTCGAAGGCGGCGTAGGGGCCGACGTTGAGCGGCTTGACCCATTCCGGCTGTTTGTGCAGCAGCGGGTCATGGCCTTCAGCGGCATGGCGGTTGTAGTCGTCCAGCGTCTTTTGCAGCGAGCCTTTGGGCAACTGCAACCCGGCTTCCATCTCTTCGACCGTCTCCCACCCATCGACGAGCGTGTGGTGCGAGTAATCGGTGAGCTCGGGATAGGCGAAGATTTCCGAGTCGAGAATCAGATAAGCCTTGCGTCGGGGCTGTTCCATGATGAAGGCGGCGGTGCGGCCGTGATACGAATCCTCGGCCACGAAGCGTTCACCGTTGGTATTGACCAGGATGCCCTTGATCAACTGGCTGGGCGGGTAAAAAGACGCTGTGGCGATCACGCCGTCCATGGCCTGGGTTGCAGCGCCGGCGGCTTCGCCGAGCAAAATGCCCGAGCCATCGTTGTAGGGCACCGCGAGCGGAACCGAATTACCCAGCAGATGCGGTGCATATTTCTCCAGCATCTCCCGGTTCATGTTGTACCCGCCGGTAGACAGGATCACGCCACGCGAGGCCCGGATGTAATGCTCCTGCCCGCCCTGGCGGATGCGCGCACCCACCACGCGTCCTTCCGCGTTGAGGATCAGCGCATTGACCTGGGCGTCGTACTTTGCGCGAACGCCGGCCTCGTCACAGCGTGCGAGCAGCGCCTCCATGGCGAGTGAGCCCGCGTTTTCCCCTTCGCGTGCGACCTTGTGTCCGCGGGGTGCCGGCTTGGCGACCTCGCTGTAGGGCCAGACCTTCTCGTTGCCCGTGCTCATCAGGCAGGTGGTCGTGGTGAGGAACACCGCCTTGCCGGGAAAGTAGCTCCGTTCGAACTGGACGCCTTGCTGTTCGAGCCAGTCGAAGTGTTCGACACATCCGTCGCAAAAGGCACGCACGATTTCGCTGTTGGGCGCGACGCCGTTGGCCATCAGGAACTTGTACATCTCCTCGGGCGTGTCGTCATAACCGGCGGCCTTCTGCACTGCGGTGCCGCCGCCAAGATAGAAGATACCGGACGACAGCGCACTGGCACCGCCGCCCGCACTGGCACGTTCGAGCACCAATACATCGGCTCCGGCGCGTTTGGCTTCGAGCGCTGCGCAGGCGCCGGCGATACCGTAGCCAACGACGACGACTTCGGCGCTGTCGGCCCAGGTGTCGACCGCTTCGGCTTTGATGATTTCGGGTGTTGAGCTCATTGGATTCGTGTCTCCTCGCGGACGCGGATCAGCGTCCGTTTCAGTTGTTTTCTGCGCCGGCTGCGATCCAGCTGCGTATCTTGTCGCGCGTTGCGGCGTCCAGTTGCGGCTGGCCGAAGGGCATGCGATCACCACTTCCGCCCACGTCGAGGTGGGTCCCCTCGAGTTTGTGCATCAGATAGCTGTCGCTGGGGGCGCCGGGTTTGACCCGCAAGAGCGGGCTTTCAACCGATGCCACACCGACCAGCGAGGCGTGGGCCGCTCCGGGATGCAGTTTCATGTTGCCCGCTTCGTGGCCTGTGAGATGGCAGGTCGCGCACTGGGTGCGGAACACCGGGACGAGATCGCGCTTGAAGCTGATGGCCTCGGTCGCACCGGCGGTGCCGGTGACGAGTACGAGCGCAACGGTGAGCGCTGAACGCATCACGCCTTGGCTCCGGCATCGTTCTGCATGAGGTGCTTGCCGGCGATGTAGCCAAACGTGACCGCCAGGCCGATCGTGCCACCTGCGCCAAAGTAGGCGTTGTGTGCCGGGCTGGCGATGCAGTTGCCCGCGCCGTACAAGCCGGGAATCGGCTTGTCGTTCGCGTCCAGCACCTGGGCATGCGCATTGATCATCGGCCCGCCGTTGGTGTCGAGGGCGCCCGGTGCGAGGATGAAGGCGTACAGCGGCTTGCCGGTGTCGAGCGGGTGCATCGTCACGTTCGGCAGCGTGTTGGCCGGCTGCGTGGTGCCTTCACGGCGCGGCGAGAAGAGCGCTTGCCAGTCGCGGTCGTAGGCATGGAAACCGCGGTTGAACTCAAGGTCCTTGCCCGACGTGGCGTAGCCGTTGAAGCGGTCGATGGTGTCCGCCAGGTTGGCGGCGAATTCGGCGGCCAGCGCCTGGTTGCCGATCTTGTCCGCGTGTTTTGCCAGGCGGGCGGCAATGTTGCTTGCCAGTTCGGCCGGGTTGGCGCCTTCGATCAGATATTTCGACGCCCGCTTGTCCGCCGGGATCGGGAACGCACCGCCGAACGCATCGAGACTGCGTTCGTCGAAGATCATGAACTGGAAGTGGTTGGGGAATTCCTTCTTGACCGGGTCGAACACGAAGTGCAGATGCGTGCGGTCGTTGTAGTTGATCTTTTCGTTACCAATGCGACGACCGTACTTGTTGACCACCAGCATCGAGTCGCCGGGCAACACAAAGGCACCCAGGCCGATCGCCCGGTTCTCCAGGGCTTCTTCCAGCACCACCTGGGTGCGCCAGGCCGTGCCCAAGGCGCCCATGCGTGCGCCGGCCGCCTGCGCGATCGGGATGAAATCACCGGTCGAGCCCGGCATGGCGCAGGCGCCGTAGATGCCCGGCTGGTGCAGGTGGATCAACTCGGTGTTGTGGGCATAGCCGCCCGTGCCGAAGACGACGCCACGGCGGGCCTTGATGCGAACGCGTTGGTCGCCATGCAGCGCTTCGATCCCGATCACACGCTCGCCGTCCTTGATCAGCTTCGTGACACGGTGTTCGAGCAGGATGGGCATGTCGCGCTTGGTCAGCCATTCCTCCATCTGCCGCGCCAAGCTGCCGCCGCCGCCTGACGAGCTGGCCCCTTCGGCGGGCTCGAGCGCACGTCCACGGGGCACTTTGTTCTCGGGCAGATGATCGGCGTAGTCCGGCGCGTAGGTGTCGACGAACCACATCTTGAATTCACGGAAGCGAACGGCACCGAGTTTGTCGAAATGCTCGATGGCGGCGGAGCCATTGTCATAGAAGGCTTCGAGCAGCCGGTAGGCGTTTTCGGGCAGGCCGAGCGTGGGGCTGTTGGCGTTGTATTCGCGCGGGTAGGCGTAGCGTGCCAGGAAGCGCAGGCAATCGAGCTTTTCGTCCTTGATGCCGCGAGCACGCAGGAAGGGGTTGTTGGGAATCCAGGTGACGCCACCGGACTTGCCCGTCGTGCCGCCGGGAAGAGGCATTTTTTCCACCAGGATGACCTTGGCGCCAGCGCTGGCCGCCGTCACCGCCGCGGCACAGGCGGCTGCACCTGAACCCACGCAGACGACATCGGCCTCATGGTCCCAAGTCTGCGTGCTGTCGGCAGAGATGGCCTGTGTGCTGGAGGTGAGGCCGGCGGCGACCAAACCGCCTGCTGCCAGACCACCACGGATCAGGGCCTGACGACGGCTGGGCATCTTGGGTTCATTGTTGTGCATGGAATGTCTCCTTGACCTTTAGCGGGTACGGGTAGGGGCTTCCTGAATCTCGAGCGAATTCAGTGAGTCTTGGTTGATTTTTAAATACAGTACATCCTGTTTTATTTATTTGCAACACATGTTATAAATTAATTTGTTGAGTTCATAGAGGTGCTGCCATGCCTGCTGTTGTTGACCACGGCGGCCGTCGTTTACATGTCGCTCGGATTGCCGCCGACATCATCGCCCGCGTAGGCATCGACGCGGTCACGATGCGCCAGATTGCGGCCGAAGCGGGTTTCAGCACCGCGATCGTCACGCACTACTTTGCGAGCAAGCAGGACCTGCTGCTGTTCACGTATCAGATGGCGGCAGACAATGCTCAGGTGCGGGTGCGGCAGGCGCTGGCCCAGGACGAGCATGACATCCTGGGTTGTGTCGAGGCTTTGTTGCCGTGCGATGCGGACAGCACGCGCGACTGGAAGGTGTTTCTGTCGTTCTGGCACACCGCAGTTCATGACCCGGTGTTTGCGGCGGAGCAGGCCACGCAGGCGCACAACGCACGTCGATTGCTACGGGAGGTGCTGGCTGCACGCATGCAGGCGGGTTTGCTGGATGCGGCGCTGGATCTTGAGTTCGTTTCTCAACGCTTGCTGGTGATGATCGTCGGAGCCGCGCTGCAAGCCATCTTTGATCCGCAGACGTGGACGCGCGAGGCGCAGCGTCGATTTTTCATTTCCGAGTTGCGCCTGCTGTGCGAGCAGGGCGCGTGTTCTTTCCCCGCTGAGGAGTTCCTCGATGTCTGAAACCCCCAAAGGTCTGCCCTGGAGTGATCGCTTTTTGCTCGGTCATTCCGGCATGGACGATACCCATCGCGAATTTGTCGCGCTTGTCGACACGATGCTGACTTGCGCCGATGCGGCGTTCCCCGCCGCCATGCAGGCATTTCTTGTCCATGCGCAAGCGCATTTCGCGGAAGAAAAAGCCATGATGGAAGCGACCGACTTCCCGGCTACAGCGTGTCATGTGGACGATCATGAGGCGGTGCTGGGTTCGGCGCTTGAGGTCGAACCCCTGGTTGCGGCGGGAAATATCGAGGTCGGCCGGCAGTTTGCAGCGGCGCTCGCTAACTGGTTTCCTGGTCATGCGGATTATCTCGATTCGGCATTGGCGCATTGGGTCGTCAAGCGCAGCACGGGTGGCAAGCCGATCGTCGTGCGCCGCAAGGAAAGCGTTATCGCCTGAGGGTGTAGTCAAAGCGGTGATGTGGATGATGCAGGCTTAAAATAAAAACAAAACAAACTGTTTTATTGTGCCGTGATCGCGTCGGTTTCGGCGTGCAGAAAAGCGGCCAGGAGGAGGGTTGATGGAAACGTACGATTACATCGTGGTAGGGGCCGGTTCTGCGGGTTGTGTATTGGCCAATCGCCTGTCGGCGGATCCCACGGTGCGTGTTCTGCTGCTCGAGGCTGGCGGCAAGGATGATAGTCCGCTGATCACGATGCCCAAGGGGTTCGCAAAGCTCGTCGCCATGCCCAGTCATGCCTGGCATTTCCCGGTCCAGCAGCCGCGTACCCCAGATCACCCCCCGGTCGAGGTGTGGGCGCGCGGCAAGGTGCTGGGGGGCTCGAGCTCGATCAACGGCATGATCTACATCCGTGGTCAGCGCGAAGATTACGAGGAGTGGAAGCAGCACGCCGGCAGCGATTGGGGGTGGCCGGCGATGAAGGCGGCTTTCAAGGCGATCGAGGATCACGAACTGGGTGCGGATGAATTGCGTGGCGCGGGTGGGCCCGTGCATGTCAGCGTCGGCAAGCACCGCTACCCGGTCAGCGAGGCGCTGATCCGTGCCGGTGAGCAGATGGGTCTGCAACGCAAGGAAGACTTCAATCGCGAAGATCAGGAAGGGGTGGGCTACTACGCGCACACCATCAAGGCGGGGCGGCGGGTGAGCGCTGCGGTGGCCTTTCTGCACCCGGTGATGCAGCGGTCAAACCTGACGGTATTGACCGGTGTGCAGGTTGATCGGGTGGTGTTCGACGGTGGGCGGGCGGCAGGGGTGATCGCGCGCCGTGACGGCGTGGTCGTTCAGTATGCCTGTCGGGGCGAAGTCATCCTGTCGGCGGGCGCGATGCTGAGTCCGAAGATCCTGCAGTTGTCGGGTATCGGCCCGGCGGCGGCATTGAACGCAGCGGGGATCGAAGTGAAGGTGAATGCGCCGGATGTCGGCCGTCGCCTGCGCGAGCATCTGGGTTTTCTGATGCCGTTCCGTCTGCAGAAGACCCAGGGGCTGAACGCCCGTTTCCGCGGCATCGGCTTGGTGGGCAGCGTGTTGCAGTATTACCTGACACGTAGTGGGCCAATGGCGACAGGACCTTTCGAGGTCGGGGCCTTTGTGCGGACCTCGGACGCGGTGAGGCGACCGGATGCCCAGCTTTATTTCAGCGCCTTCACCTATCCGCGCAGCGAGGACAACTTTCCGGTTCCGGAGGGTGTGGACGATGAGCCTGGCGTGACGGCGTATGGGCAGCTCATCCGCCTGTCCAGTGAAGGCAGCCTGACCGTGGCGTCGTCCGATCCGGATGCCGCACTCGACATTGCACCCAACTGGCTGAGCACTGAGGACGACTGTCGTGCGGCGGTCGATATGGTGCGATACATGCGCCGCTATATGCGCCAACCCGCGTTGGCGGAGTATGTCGGGGAAGAGTTGCTCCCCGCCGCGGCCAACGGCAGCGACGAGCAAATTCTGGATTTGTTCCGCCGGTTGTCTCTGTGCGGCATCCACGCGGTCGGTTCGTGCCGAATGGGGCGTGACGCAGATTCGGTGGTCGATGAACGTCTGCGTGTTCGTGGTGTATCCGGATTGCGCGTGGCGGACTGTTCCGTGATGCCGGCACCCGTGTCGGGAAACACGAATGCACCGGCTATGGCGCTGGGGCTGCGTGCATCCGAGTTGATCCTTGCGGATAGACGGGCGTAATCGCTGGCGAAACGTCTGATTGGCCGAGCACAAACTGCCCCAGATCAGCACTTGTCACCCTCAAAGAGGCTCGATATACTTCAAAAAAACAAACGGGATTGTTGGTTTTTAGGTGGCAGGTTTCTAGCTGCCGCTACGGACAGTGCCTGGTGTCACCCAATCCATCAAAGATCAAACGTGAGGTAGGGCATGAGCGTGACAAATCAGCCCAGCAAGGCAGTACTGCTGGACATCTATCGCATCGCGACACTGATCAAGCAGGCGGACGATCGTTTCATTGAGTTGATCAAAGCCGGCCAGATTGCGTCGCCATATTATTCGCCGCGCGGACAGGAGCTCATCCCCGCTGCGATCTCGGTCAATCTGAAACCGACGGATTACGTCGTCACGACCTATCGTGGCATTCACGACCAGCTGGCCAAGGGCATTCCGCTCAAGCCTTTCGTTGCTGAACTGCTGGGCCGTGCAACGGGCACCTGCAAAGGCAAGGGCGGGCCCATGCACATCACCCACGTTGCGTCCGGCTTGCCCGTCACCACGGGGATCGTGGGTGCGGGCCTGCCGATTGCCAATGGCTTGGCGTGGGCCGCGCAGCTCAAGGGGACGGATCAGGTCACGGTGGTCAACTTCGGTGACGGCGCAAGCAATATCGGCGCGTTCCACGAGGCCCTGAACCTGGCCGCCGTCTGGAAGCTGCCCGTCATTTTCGTGTGTCAGAACAACCGCTACGCCGAACACACGCACTACACCCTGGGTACCGGTGCGGCCACGATCGCGGATCGCGGGCTGGCTTACGGCATTCCGGGCGTCGAAGTGGATGGCAATGACGCGGTGGCCATGTGGCAAGTCGCCAGCACGGCGATTGCACGCGCCCGTGCGGGTGAGGGGCCGACGCTGATCGAGGCCAACACCTTCCGCTTCCGCGGTCACCTCCTGGGTGATGACAGCCACTACATCCCGAAAGAAGAGATGGCTGAGGCCGTGGCGGCCGATCCCTTGCCGCGATTCCGCCAGTGGCTCATCGAGCAAGGGCACGCGACGGACGGCCAGCTTGCCGATATCGAGGCGACGAACGTGGCGGCCTTCGAGGAGGCGGTCCAGTTTGGTCTGTCCAGTCCTTATCCCGATGTATCCGAACTCGACAAAGACGTCGTTGCCGAGGGAGCGCAAGCATGACAACAGCAAGCCCGAAGAAGATGAACACCGCGCAGGCCATCAACCTTGCGCTGCACGATGCCATGGAGCTCGACGCCTCGGTCGTCGTGCTCGGCGAAGATATCGCGGACGGTCAGGGTGGCGGTGTATTCAAGTGCACGGCCGGGCTGTCGGCCAAGTACGGCACCGGCCGGGTCAAATCAACGCCGATTGCCGAGCAGGCGATCGTCGGTGCGGCAGTGGGCGGGGCGCTGGCGGGTCTGCGCCCGGTGGCCGAGATCATGCTGATGAACTTCACCACGGTGGCGATGGATCAGATCGTCAACCACGCGGCCAAGCTGCGCTTCATGACGGGGGGGCAGACGCATGTTCCCCTGGTGATTCGTACCACGACGGGTGCCGGCTTTGGTACCGGCGGGCAGCATGCGGATTATCTCGAAGCCTGGTTCGCGCATACCGCGGGATTGAAAGTCGTTGCGCCGGCAACGCCGGCGGATGCCTATGGCCTGCTGCTGTCATGCATTTTTGACGATGACCCGTGCATCTTCATCGAAAACCTGCCCTTGTATTTCCAGCCTGGCGAAGCGCCGGTGCGTGGCGAGCGCGTGCCCATCGGCAAGGCCAAGGTGGTTCAGGCAGGTCGCGATATCACCTTGGTGAGCTATAGCCGCACCCTGCATGACGTGATTGCCGTCGCCAAAGGTCTGGAAAAAGAAGGCATCTCGGCGGAGGTCATCGACCTGCGCAGTATCTCGCCATTGGACATGGACACCATTCGCGCATCGGCCGCGAAAACCGGTCGGGTCGTCGTCGCCCATGAGGCGCAAGTCGATTTTGGCGTGGGTGCGGAGATTGCCGCCCGGCTCCACAAGGAGTTGTTCGGCGTACTCAAGGCGCCCGTTGCCCGCGTTGGCGCGGCACGTTCGCCCGTGCCTTTCTCCAAGCCGCTCGAAGCGGCTTTCGTGCCGACCAAGGAGCGCATCCTGGCGGCCGTTCGTGAAACCCTCAATTAATAACGCACTTGCAAGGACACTCAATCATGGCAACCGAAATCATTCTGCCGAAGCTGGGCTTCTCTGTTAACGAGGCCATCCTCACCGAATGGATGCTGCCGGATGGCGCGCCGGTGACGAAAGGGCAACTGCTTTACACCATGGAAAGCGAAAAGTCGGTCCAGGAGGTGGAGGCGCCGGCAGATGGAACGCTGAAGATTCTGAAGGACGCGGGCGAGACCTACGAGGTTGGAACCGTGATTGGCGAGTTGGTGTGATGAACGCAAAACCCGACAGCATCGCGCCAGGCTGGCCTGCCACGCTGCCGCCCATGCCGGTGGTCGACTTCGGCCTGTTCGGCGAGGTCGAGACGGTGGCACTGCCGCGCCACCAAAAGCTGGTTGCTTCCTTCCTTGCGCGCAACTGGGCTCAGATTCCGCATGTCACGCATCATGACGAGGCCGAGGTTGAGCGACTCGATGGCGCGAGGCGTGCCCTGAGTGAGGCCGCCGGCGTCAAGCTCACGCCCGTGCCTTTCATCATCAAGGCCGTCGTCAAGGCGCTGCAGGCCTTCCCGCGCTTCAATGCCTCGCTGACGCCGGATGGGAATGGTCTGGTCATGAAGCGCTATTTCCATATCGGGGTTGCCGTCGAGACGCCGAACGGACTGGTCGTGCCCGTCATTCGGGATTGCGACAAGAAGAGCATTCCGGAAATTGCTGCGGAATTGGCGGACAAGGCCGAGCGTGCGCGTACCAAGGGCTTGCCCATTACGGAAATGTCGGGTGGCTGCTTCTCGGTCAGCTCGCTCGGAAATCTGGGTGGGACTGGATTTACACCGATCATCAACGCCCCCGAAGTGGCCATTCTCGGTGTGACACGTGCAGTCGAACGACTGAAGCGCGTGGATGGGGACGTGGTGAGTGTGCCAGTCCTGCCCTTGTCCCTGAGCTACGACCATCGCGTGATCAATGGTGCGGATGCCGCTCGCTTCGTCCGTTGTGTCGCGGATGCGCTGGCTGACCCCGCCTCGCTGGCCTGATTTTTTGACGGGTATCTATCATATGAATAATCCTGAACAACTGATTGCGCTGGGCGAGCGTTTCTCGCTTGAGGGCAAGGTGGCACTGGTGACAGGGGCAGGGTCGGGGATTGGTCTGCATTTTGCGCAGGTGTTGGCGCGTGCGGGTGCCAAAGTGGCGTGCGTGGCTCGACGCGCCGAGCGTGTCGAGGCCGTTGCGGCCGAGATTCGCGATGCAGGTGGGCAGGCGTATGGTTGCAGGATGGATGTCGCAAGTCAGGCCTCGATTGCCGAGGCGCTTGGACGCATCGAAAGCAACCTGGGGCCGGTGGAAATCTTGATCAATAACGCGGGTCTTTCAGATCCCGCGGTATTTCAGGAGATGACCGAACAGCAGTGGACGTCATTGCTGGACGTGAATCTCTCTGGTCCGTTCTATGTGGCCCAGGCCGTGGTGAAACGGCTGATTGCCACAGGCAAGCCGGGCTCGATCGTGAACATCGCATCAATCCTGGGGCATCTTGCATACCCTGCGTTCATCAACTACGGTACGACGAAAGCAGCCCTCATTCACATGACCCGCTACATGGCGCTCGATTTGCTGCCGCATGGCATTCGGGTCAATGCGATTGCGCCAGGCTATTTCCCCAGCGAGATGACGAACCCCTTCTATGAGTCGGAAGCGGGTAAGAAGGAAATCGCGAATCTGCCCGCCAAGCGGCTTGGCCGTCCTGAGGAGCTTGATGGTCCTTTGCTGCTGCTTGCCAGCGAAGCCTCTTCGTTCATGAATGGCGCGGTGTTGACAGTCGATTATGGACACTCGGTGCGTTTGTCGTAGAATCCAGGCCTAATTTCAGAACACAACGCAATCTGACGGCGGCCGTGCTGAAGAAACGCGGGATGCTCTTCGAATGAGCGTCCAAGCGCATTCAGACGACGCCTAGCCAGAAAAAACAGCGTGAAGCAGGGAGACCCGACATGATGGAAGGTGGCGCAGTGGACCAGGATGCCGATGTGGACACCAAGCCGGCGCGCGCCGTCAGGCAAGGCGGCGACCTTGCGCGTGCCCGTGCGAGCGCGCGGGCACGGGGTGTGACGTGGCAAGCCGAGAAGAGCCAGGGGACGCGCACTCAGATCCTCGAGGCGACGCTCAAATGTCTTGTCGAACTCGGTTACACGCAGACCACCACTGAAAAAATTGCACAGAAAGCGGGTGTGTCTCGCGGTGCAATGACGCATCACTTCAAGTCGCGTGCGGATGTTTTCAACGCGGCCGCCGAATACATCACCGATCTGCGTGCGGTCGAGTACGAAGATGCGGTTCGTCGGATCAAGCTGCCGCCGGCGAACACGCCGACCTTCGAGAGCATGCTCGATACCCTGACGTGCCTGCAGAAGTATTACTACGATCGTCCCTCTTTTATTGCACTGCAGGAATTGCAGCGTGGGGCGCGGACTGACCCGGATTTGCAAGCCGTCATGCAGCCGCTCGAGCAGGGGCTGGATGAGCGTAAATCGGCGGCGATGCTCAAGCGCTTTCCGTTCTGGGCGGACTACCCCGAGGCCGGGGAGGTGCTGCGTGACCTGTTCTTCCATTCGCTCAAAGGGGTTGCGGTCAACTCGACGCCTTACATGCGGGGCGAGCGCCTGACGAGACTTCATCATTTGCTCGCGACCGTTGCGATGTCAGTCATGGAAAAGGCGGCTGAGCAAAGGCTTCGGGAAGCCGCCCCGCCTCCGAAAGTTCGTCGCTCAAAGAGCGTTTCGGCGGATTGACCTCGCGAAGGCGGATGCACAAAAAACGGAGCTGCGGCTCCGTTTTTTGTGCCCGTACGCTTTTGGGGACAGTTTGTCGGCGTCTCATCAAGCGGGCTGGTGGATGTAAAAATCGCGTCCCGGGATTGGTTCACACGCAGGCTTTCATGTACTATAACAAACAGAATAGATTGTTTTGACAAGGAGGCTGCAGCGATGGGCGATTGCGCTTTACCCGTGTTGGCCTGTCCCGAGCAGATCGCGCTTGAAGGGAAGGCGCCAGTGCTGATGGGCAGCCAGTGTGCCAGTTGTGGAGAGGTGTATTTCCCAGCCTCCACCGGCTGTACGCGCTGCTGTGCGACCGAGATGGTGCCTTATGCCTTGGGTGGATCGGGCAGCTTGTGGTCGTGGACCATCCAGGGCTTTCAGCCGAAGGCACCCTACAACGGCGGTGAATCGGAAGCCGAGTTTCAGCCGTATGGCGTGGGCTATGTCGAGATGGCCTGTGGGGTGAAGGTCGAAGCGCGGCTGACCGTCGCCGATCCCGCGCTGCTCAAGATCGGCATGCCGATGACGCTGACGCTCATTCCTTATCGGAATGTGCCTGGTCATCCGCCGGTATTCACCTACGCTTTTGCGCCAGCTGCTTGACCGGAGGAAGGGCGAAATGAGTGATGAAGTCGCAATTATTGGTGTCGGGTTGCATCCGTTTGGGCGCACCGACCACCTGTCCGGGCAGCAGCAAGGTGCTTATGCGGTTCGGGAAGCACTGAAAGATGCGGGCGTTGAGTGGTCGCAGGTCGGCGTCGCCTACGGTGGGAGTCAGGATGCGGGCAATGCCGATGCGCTCAGCAATCTTCTCGGTTTGACCGGCCTGCCGTTCGTCAATGTGGCCAATGGCTGTGCGACCGGTGGGAGTGCGTTGGCGAGCGTCATCGCAGCCATCAAGTCGGGCGTGGCTGAAATTGGCGTGGCGGTCGGTTTCGACAAGCATCCTCGCGGCGCTTTCAACCCGCGTCCGCGTGACTGGGGTCTGGAGGATTGGTACGGGGAAACGGGCTTGATGCTGACGACCCAGTTCTTCGCACTGAAAACCCAGCGCTACATGCACGAGTACGGGATCGACGAAGACGCGCTTATCCGCATTGCACAGCGCGCGTTCCGCAATGGTGCCTTGACACCGCATGCCTGGCGTCGCCGGGAACTGAGCTACGAAGAGATCGCGGAGTCCATGCCCGTCAATTTGCCCTTGCGCAAATACATGTTCTGCAATCCGGCCGAAGGCGGCGCGGCGCTGGTCTTGTGCAGTGCGAAGCACGCGCGCAAGTACACCGATCGTCCGGTGATCGTCAAAGCCGCGGTGATGCGCACGCGTAACCACGGCTCATTTGAGGTCTTCAATCCGGGACTGGCTGCGACTCAGTCTGTCGCGCCGACGGTCACTGCATCCCGTGCTGCTTTTGAGCTGGCTGGGGTGGGACCCAAGGACATCGAAGTGATCCAGCTGCAGGACACCGATAGCGGCTCCGAATTGATTCACATCGCCGAAAACGGATTTTGCGAGCACGGCGAACAAGCGCATCTACTGCGCACCGGAGCGACCGAAATCAACGGTCGACTCCCCATCAATACTGACGGTGGATGCCTGGCGAATGGTGAGCCGGTCGGGGCCTCGGGGCTGCGCCAGGTCATCGAGATCTGCACTCAGCTACGCGGCCAAGCGGGGCTGCGTCAAGTGCAGGGGAGCCCTCGACTTGGATACACCCACGTCTACGGTGCGCCGGGTGTCAGTGCTGTAACCATCTTGCAGTCTGCCTGATTGCACGCGTGCTGCCGATAACGAGAAAGGAGACACACCATGAATAAACCTGAAGACAAGTTTGTACTGCTGCCGCAAGAGAATGCGGGCAATCCTGAGCTGTTCCAAGCGCTGTTGAAGCAGGAGACCGTGCCCGTCCCGCCGCATTTGGCTCGTAGCTATCCGGGTTTCAGTGATGAGGATCTGGACACGGCGCGCTACTCCTCACACGCCTTTCACCGCAAGGAAGTCGAGCGGATGTGGTCGCGGACCTGGCAGTTCGTCGGTCGCGAAGAGCAGATTCCGAAGGCGGGTGACCACCTCGTTTACGACATCGCCGATAACTCCATCATCGTGATGCGCGGTGACGACGGCGTGATTCGCGGCTTCCATAATTCCTGCTTGCACCGCGGACGCGCCCTGCGCATGACCGGAGGCACGGTCAAACAGCTGAAATGTCCCTATCACGGCTTCACCTGGGATCTGCGCGGCAAGCTGGGCAGCATTCCGTGTGAATGGGATTTCAAGCATCTGGACAAGGAAGCCAACCATCTGCCTGAAGTGCGGGTGGAAAGTTGGCTGGGCTTCGTGTTCATCAACATGGATGCCGGCGCACCGCCGTTGATGGAATACCTGGATGCGCTGCCTGAGCATTTCCGCGATTACGCGTTCGATCGCTCGGTGATCATTGCCCATGTGCAGCGCCGCGTCCCGTCGAACTGGAAGGTGGCGCAAGAGGCGTTCATGGAGTCCATGCACGCCCATGTGACGCATCCGCAACTGCTGACCTTTACCGCCGACTGTGACAGCCAGTACGACATGTACGGCGACAACATCAGCCGCAGCGTGACGCCGATGGCCGTGCCGAGCACGCACACCAAAGGTGTGGTCGAGCCGCTGGTCCTGCATGACATTCTGGAAGAGTCGGGGCGAATGGCCGACTCCGACGGCGATGCGCATCAACTGCCGGCGGGGCAGACGACACGCCAATACATTGGCGAACTGAATCGCAAGATCTTTGGCGAGGAGTCGGGTCGGGATCTGTCGCACGCGACTTTGGCCGAGCTGCAGGACGCGATTCTGTACTCCATTTTCCCGAACACCCAGATCTGGGCGGGCTACTGCGGAAACATCGTGTACCGCGTCATTCCGGATGGGGATAACCATGAAAGCTGCCTGTTTGATGTGATGCTGCTGTGGCGCCACAAGGAAGGCGAAGTCCCGCCGCCGCCGGCGAAGCTCAATCGATTGCCAGATGATCAGCCGTTCTCGGCTGCGCCGGAGTTGGGAGCCTTGGGTCCGGTGTTCGATCAGGACATGAACAACCTGGGTGCCATGACAAAGGGCTTGAAGGCCTCCAAGAAAGGTGCGGTGACCCTGGCCTCGTACCAGGAGAGCCGGATTCGTCACCATCACCAGACGCTGGACAAGTACCTCGCGAAGGGCGACGCGCAGTGATCATGAATACCCAGTGGCGTTTGGTTCGACGGCCTGCCGGAGAGGTCGTGCGTGATGATTTCGAGGTGTCTCGCGTGCCGCGCCCTGAACCCGGGGCCGGGGAGGTGTTGGTTCGCAATCTCTATCTGCTCATCCCGCCTTCGATGCGGCTGTGGATGAACGAGAAGCCGACCTACTTTCCGGCTCAGCCGCTGGGTGAGGTGATGATGGGCATCACCCTCGGAGTCGTCGAAGACTCCAGGGATGCCCGGTTCGCCCCGGGTGACTACGTCAATGGCCTGGGGGGCTGCCAGGAGTGGTTCGTCGCCGAGGCGGGGCAGTTGCAAAAGGTGCAGCCTCGTCCGGGTGTGCCCGTGGCGACCTATCGTTCCGTACTCGATGTGCAGGGACTCACCGCTTACTGCGGCCTGACCGAGATCGGACGGCCGCAGGCGGGGGAAACCCTGGTCGTCACCGCCGCTGCCGGCAGCGTCGGCTCGCTGGTATGCCAGATCGGCAAACGTCTCGGCCTCAAGGTGGTGGGGATCGCGGGTGGTCCCGAGAAGTGTGACTGGCTGCGGCAGGTGTGCGGCGTCGAGCACGTCATCGACTACAAATCCGAGGATGTCGGTGCAAGGCTCGATGCGCTGTGCCCGGATGGGATCGACATCGCCTATGAAAACGTTGGCGGCCCGGTGATGGATCTGATTCTGGCCCGTTTGCGCTTCAAGGCGCGGGTGGTGCTGTGTGGCTTGGTCTCCAGCTACAACGGCGGCGTCACCCAGAGCACGGAAGCCTTGATGCAACTCGTCAACAAGGCTGCGCGGATGGAAGGCTTCCTCGTTTCGGAGTACCTCCACAAGCAGGCAGAAGTCGTGGAACGGCTTGAACACTGGATCGCAGAAGGCCAATTGCACTACCAGATGGAGATTCTGGACGGACTCGACAGCCTGATCGAGGCCGTCGGCCGGGTCTTTCACGGACGTAACCGCGGCGTGCAGTTGGTGAGAGTCTTTGAGGAGAAGGCAGCATGATGGATACGTCCAATGTAGGCGAACTGCGCGCGCGCGCGGAGCGTCTGCGGGCTGAGGTACGTCGGTTTTATGCGGAAGTGATGCCGGCGGATTTGCGCGAGAAGTCTCATCGTCATCAAGTCTTGTCGAAAGAGGATTACGTGCGCTGGATGCGGCTGCTCGACAAGCAGGGCTGGTCGGTTGCGCACTGGCCGGAAGCACATGGCGGGAAGGGCTGGTCGCCGCTCGAACGCTTTGCTTTCGAAGATGAACTCGCCCGGCTCGGTTGCCCGTGGGTGATTCCGTTTGGCGTGAAGTACGTGGGGCCGGTGATCTATGCCTTCGGCACCCCGGAGCAGAAGCAGCGCTTCCTGCCGGGCATCAAGACGACCGAAGAGTTCTGGGCGCAGGGGTATTCGGAGCCGGGTGCGGGTTCTGACCTTGCGGGCTTGCGCACCCTGGCGGAGCGCAACGGGGACCACTACGTCGTCAATGGCCAGAAGGTATGGACGACCTATGCACAGTGGGCGGACTGGTTGTTCTGCCTGGTGCGCACCGACCGGGATGACAAACCCCAAAGCGGGATCTCCTTCCTGCTGATCGACATGAAGAGTCCCGGCATCAAGGTGGTGCCGATCCGGACCATGGACGGCTATGCGCACGTGAACGAGGTCTGGCTCGAGAACGTCAAGGTTCCGGTCGAGAACCTCGTCGGCGAGGAAGGAAAAGGCTGGACCTATGCCAAATTCCTGCTCAAGAACGAGCGCACTGCAGGCGCGATCGTAGGCTGGGCCTGGCATGTCCTGGACCGGTTGAAGCAACACGCCCGCGAAACGATCTTCGGCAACCAGCGCTTGATCGACCAACCTTTGATGCGTAACCGCATTGGCGACTACGCGCTCCGCTTCATGGCCCTTGAGCAGGCGGCCTACCGCGCCGTGGCGGCGATGTGCGATGGCTCGGAGAACGGCGGCGAAGCGTCCTTGATCAAGATTCGCGGCACCGAGCTGTACCAGGAAGTCATGGAGACCCTCGTCGAAGCGCTGGGCCCCGCCGGGGTCGCCTTCGATGTGGAGGCGTTGCACGCGGCCGCTCTACCGCCGCTGGGGCCGGATGATGCTGGTGGGATCTTGAAGGACCATTTTTACAATCGTGCTGCGACGATCTTCGGTGGGTCTTCCGAGATCCAGCGCAACATCGTGGCCAAAGCCGTGCTGGGACTGTGAGGGAGATGATGGCGACCGATATCGAAACCATTGGCATGCTGCGTGACAGCGCGGCGCGTTATGCCGAGGACAACTACGGTTTTCACCAGCGCTGGGCGGTGCTGGAGCGCCCCGAAGGTTACAGCCCCGATGCGTGGCGTGATTTCGCCGAGCTGGGTTTCCTGGCTTTGCGCCTGCCCGAGGAGGAAGGTGGTCTCGATGGAGACGCGTTCGCGGTGGGGGCGCTGATGGAAATCGTCGGCGCACGACTGCTGATGGAGCCCTTCTTCGCCAGCACCGTGGTGGGCACCGGCTTGCTCCTCAAGCTCGGCAGCGCGCAGCAGCGCGCAGCGTACCTGCCGCAGTTGGCCGATGGGTCCTTGGTGCTCGCACTGGCTGATGATGACGAGCCTGGGCGCCCGTGCGTTGTCTCGGGTGATCGGCTGCAGGGCGGCAAGATCGGTGTTCTGCACGGCGACGCGGCCGGGCGTCTGTTGGTATCCGCAAGGGACGCAGTGACCGGGCAGGCCGTCGTGGTGACGGTTGCCGCGAATGCGCCGGGTCTGACTCGCCAGGTTTATCGCCTGGTGGATGGCCGCGGCGCGGCGCGGTTTGGTTTCGATGATGTGGTGGTCGAGCGCCTGGCGCCCGAGTCGGGTCTGTCTGCCGCCGACGCGCTTGCTGTCGCTCGCGACGAGGCAATGGTTGCGCTGTGTGCCGAAAGCCTTGGCGTGGTTAACAGTCTGGTTGCCGCGACCACCGAGTATTTGAAAGTGCGCAAGCAGTTCGGGCGCCCGATTGGCAGTAACCAGGCCTTGCAGCACCGCATGGTCGACTGCTTCCTCCTGCAGCAGGAAGTTCAGGCACTGACTGAAGCAGCCCAGCAGGCGCTGGCCGATGATTCAGCGGATCGCAGCCGCAGGGTGGCGGGTGCGCGTGCGTACATCGTGCAGGCGGCGCGCAAGATCGCGAATGAGGCGGTGCAGATGCATGGGGGCGTTGGGGTGACGGATGAGCTGGACATCAGTCACTACTTCCGCCGGCTGATGGTGAATGCTGCGCTCTGCGGTGGACGCGATGCGCAGTTCTCCCGGTTTGTCGACGCTGCATTGGCAGCGTGAGATTGGCGCCGCCACGGCTGACAGGAAGGAGATTGAAATGCGCAAAGACGCGAGTGGCTGGCAGGTGCGACTGGATGAGGCGCTGATCGAGCGCTATTCGCGCAGTGGTGATTGGCCCAACAAAACCTTGGCCGATTTCGCCCGCGAACTTGCAGCACGCGACCCGCAACGTGTGACCCATGTGTTCGAAGGTCAGCGCTGCACGGTCAGCGAATTGCTGGCCGAGGCTGACGCGCTGGCGGCCGCGCTGCGGGCGCGTGGCCTGCGGGCGGGTGATGCGGTGAGCTTCCAGCTCCCCAACTGGCGCGAGGCGGTGGTGATCGATCTGGCGACCACGGTACTGGGGTTGGTGGTTGCGCCCATCGTGCCGATCTATCGCGACGCCGAAGTTGCCTTCATGCTGGCCGATGCCGGGGTGAAAGCGGCCTTCTTCCCGACGGAATACCGTGGCTTCGACTACGGGGCCATGATGGCGCGCATTGCGCCCCAGTTGCCGCAGTTGCAACTGCGCATCACCGTGCGTGGCCCGTCGTCTGCAGGTGCGGAGCGGTATGAGGCCTTGATTGGAGAAGACGCCCGTCTTGGCGAACTGCCGGTCGTCGATCCGCATGCCGTGAAGATGATCCTGTACACATCGGGCACGACGGGACGACCGAAAGGGGTTTTGCACAGCCACAACACCGGTCCGCTGCGTCTTAAGCGTGCGTTCGAGCGCTGGTCGCGCGGTTCCACGATCGCGGGGCTCGACAATGTGCTGCTGATGGCGTCGCCGGTGACCCACGTCACCGGCCAGAGCGGAATGGAGCTGCCGTTTTTCAGTGACAGCCGGACGGTGTTCATGGAACGCTGGAATGCGGACGAAGCCCTGGAGCTGATCGATCGCGAGCACGTCACTGCCAGCGTCGGGGCCACGCCCTTCCTGCAGGAACTGCTCGACGCGGCTTCGAGGTCGGGCCGTCGCTTGCCGACGCTGCAGGTCTTTGCGTGCGGTGGGGCCGAAGTACCACCCGCGCTGATCGCGCGTGCGTATGCGGTGCTGGAACAGTGTCGTGCGTTCCGCGTTTATGGTTCGAGTGAAGTGCCCCTCACGACACTGGGTTTTTCCGGCGAGGGGGAAATGGACCTCGCAGCGCAGACGGATGGGAAGGTGGCCGACTACGAGGTGCGCATCCTCGACGATGACGGGCAGCGTGTTGCGCCGGGCGCCGAGGGCGAGATTTGTGTGCGCGGACCGGCCATGCTTCTGGGCTATGGGAATCCGGAGGCCACCGCTGCGAGCTTCGATGCCGAGGGTTTTTTTGCAACGGGCGACCTTGGCCGTTTGACCGCGGACGGCGCCATCGTGGTGACCGGGCGTAAAAAGGATCTGATCAATCGCGGTGGCGAAAAAGTCAGTGCCAAGGAAGTTGAAGACATCCTGCACCGCATGCCGGGCATCAAGGAGGCTGCAGTGGTTGCCATGCCGCATGCCCGCCTTGGGGAAACACTGTGTGCCTACGTGATTGCGCACGCCGGGGCGGAGGTCGACCTTGAAAGCGTGCTGGCTTTCGTGGCAAAAGCCGGTGTCGCAAAGCAGAAATATCCCGAGCGCCTCGAGGTGGTGGATGACTTTCCCCGCACGGCATCCGGGAAGATTCGCAAGGATCGCCTCCGCAGCATGATTCGTGAGCGTTTGCAGGCAGAAACGGCGGCAGCGACTCTTTAAAATTTTTCTATTCTAAGAAGCCATGGAATCCACACACCTTAAAGTCCGCATCGCCCGCCGTGTCGTTGAGGCAACCGACATTGTGTCGCTCGAACTGGCACCACTGGAGGGGCATTCACTCCCGCCCTTCAGCGCTGGATCGCATATCGACGTTGAGATTCGTCCCGGTCTGGTGCGCCAGTATTCCTTGTGCAACGACCCGACCGAATCGCACCGTTATCTGATTGCAGTGCTGCGCGATCCCGCCTCTCGCGGTGGCTCGATCGCGGTGCATGACGTACTGGCCGAAGGGCAGATCATCCAGATCAGCGCGCCGCGCAACCACTTTCCGCTGGTGCAGGCAAAGCGTTCCCTGCTGTTTGCGGGGGGCATCGGCGTCACGCCCATTCTGTGCATGGCGGAGCGTCTGGCACAAATGGGCGCGGACTTCGAGATGCATTACTGCGCGCGTTCGTCCGATCGTGCTGCGTTCATCGAGCGTGTTCAGCAGTCGGGTTTTGCCGACCGGGTGCATTTCCATTTCGATGACGGCGACGCGTCGCAGAAGCTGAACCTTGCCGCGGTGCTTGACGCTGCCTCGGCCGACGCCCATCTGTATGTCTGCGGCCCGGGCGGGTTCATCGATTTCGTGACCCAGGGTGCGCGTAGTCGCAACTGGGGCTCCGATCGCATCCACTACGAATATTTCGCAGGCCAGAAGGTCGATGCATCGGCCGATGACGAATTCGAGGTCAAGCTGGCCAGTAGCGGCAAGATCGTGAAAGTGCCTGCGAGCAAGACGGTGGTGACGGCGTTGCGTGAGGCTGGCGTGAATGTGGAGGTGTCGTGCGAGCAGGGGGTGTGCGGGACCTGTCTGACGCGCGTGCTCGACGGTGAGCCCGATCATCGCGACAACTATTTCACCGATGAGGAGAAAGCCGCAAACGACCAGTTCCTGCCCTGCTGCTCGCGCGCGAAGTCCAGGCTCCTGGTGCTCGATCTTTAAGGATGAGCGTTCCCGGCCAAGCCTTGCCGGCCTCGGTCCCTGCGGCGTATCTGGCTGTGGTGCTGTTGTGGTCGACGACACCGCTGGCGATCAACTGGAGCTTGCCAGCGGGCGGTTACGCCTTCTCGTTGTTCGCGCGCATGCTGATCGGGCTGGTTTGCGCGGTGTGCGTGTTGATGCTCACGCGGGCAGGCTTCCCCTTGCGGCGTGCGGTATGGCCCACTTATCTGGTCGGTGGCCTTAGCCTGTTCGGGACGCTGTATTGCGTCTACTGGGGCGCGCAGTTCGTGCATTCAGGCTTGATTGCACTGGTGTTCGGCTTGTCGCCGCTGGTTACCGGGGTCGTCGCTGCCGTGTGGCTGGGAGAGCGTTCATTCACCGTGGTGAAATTGTTTGGCATGGTGCTGGCCGTTGTGGGTTTGTTGATCGTGTTCGGCCGTGGGGAAGACCTTGGCGGCCCACACGCTCAAAGCGGCCTGGCGCTGATGTTGCTGGCGGTCTGCATCAACGCGGTCGGCTTGGTGGGAATAAAGCGCCTTGGAGGCCAGATGCCGCCCTTGGCCATCACGGCGGGCATCATGTTGGTGTCGTTGCCGCTGTTTGGGCTGGCCTGGCTCGTGTCGGGTAGCGGCGTGCCGACCACTGTGACGTGGCGTAGTGCGCTTTCGATCATTTACTTGGGTGTTTTCGGTTCTGTGCTGGGGTTCGGGCTGTATTACTACCTGATGCGGCACCTGGCTGCCGTCAACCTCGCCATGATTACCGTGATAACGCCCTTGCTCGCACTCGTGTTGGGTGCCCTGTTGAACGACGAAGCGGTGTCGGCGCAGGTCTGGTTGGGTGTGATGTGTGTGAGCGCGGGACTCTATTTGAATATGGCCAGCTCCGGATCGAGATGGGTACGGCGGCGGCAATAATCAGAATGCACCGGCTGTTGCGGGTGATAACGATGCATCAACGATGAACGGAGGAGAAGCACATGAGTATCTGTGAAGAATATGGTGACATTGCGGAGCGCATTCTCGCGCATGTCGAGAATCGGACCACCGATCAAACGACCGATGTAATGCGTGTGCCGGTTGCGAATTACCTCGATCCTGAACTGCACCAGCAGGAGATCGAGCGCATTTTCAAGCGCGTACCCTTGATGCTGGCACTGTCGGTCGAACTGCCGAACGTCGATGACTACAAGGCGATGGAGGTCATTGGCCTGCCCGTATTGATTACGCGCGCGGCCGATGGCAAGGCACGGGCCTTCTTGAATGTCTGCAAGCACCGCGCAATGCACCTCGCGCCTGAGGGGCGCGGTACCAAGCGCCGCTTCTCGTGCAAATACCACGGCTGGACTTATGCCAACGACGGCAAGCTGATGGCGATCGCCGAGGCCCATACCTTTGGCGATGTCGATAAGTCGACGCTGAACATGACCGAGCTGCCGTGCGAAGAACTGGCCGGCATGATCTTTGTGGCCTTGACGCCGGGCCTCGAAATCGATGCGCGCGCCTGGTTGGGCGGGATGTACGACGACTTGGCGGCACTCAAGCTCGAAACCTGGTATTTCCACAAAACGCGGAAAATGCAGGGCGCCAACTGGAAGATCGCCTATGACGGCTATCTCGAGGGCTATCACTTCCAGACCGCCCATGCCAACACCGTTGCGCCGCGCTCGCCTTCCAATCGGGCGGCCTACACCAGCTTCGGCCCGCATGTTCGGATCGCTTTCCCGCAGCACAGAATCACCAGCCTGCGCGAGCTCCCGCGCGAGGAGTGGGGCAAGCAGGAGAACAAGGGCTATGACTTCATCCGCCTGCTGTTCCCGAATCTGAGTTTCTTCCTGGCCCCCGAGATGTGCCAGTTCGTTCAGTTGCTGCCGGGACCGCGACACAACGAGAACACGACACTGCTGAACTATTGCACGCCAAAGAAACCCGAGGGCGAAGAAGCCTTGAAGGCCTTCGACGAGATGTGCGACTTCTTCTACAACGTCGTGCTTGAGGAAGACTACGCGTTGGGACTGCAGGTGCAGAACGGGCTTGAGTCAGGCGCGACGGAATGCATCACCTTCGGTCGCAACGAACCGGCTAACCAGTTCTTCCATCGTTGGCTGGAGTATTTCCAGGCGGAGCCGGGTTCGCGCCCGAAGCCGGCTCCGTTGTAAAAGTCCGCGCTGTAAAGGTGGCTACACCGGCCAGGATTCAACGGCCGGTGTAGTGCGGCGCACGCTTGCTCAAAAAGGCGTCGACAGCTTCAGCAAAATCCGACGTGGCCGAGCAGGTGGCGAAACCGACCTGTTCCAGGTTGAGCTGTGTTTGAAAGTCGTTGCCTGAAGCTGCGCGCATCAACTTTTTCAGCATGCCTTGCGCAATCGGCGCACCGCTTGCCAGGCGCTGCGCAAGCCGCTGCGTTTCTTCAGCGAGTGCATCGGCTGCGACAACCCGATTGACGAGGCCGAGGCGCAATGCTTCGGTGGCGTCGATGGCATCCGAAAGCAGTGCGATCTCCAGTGCCCGACGAAGACCGACGATGCGCGGCAGGCTCCAGGATGCGCCAAGGTCGCAACTCGTGCCTAAGTTCACATAAGCCAGGTTGAATCGCACGTTGTCCGCAGCGATCGCAAGGTCGCAAGCCAACGCAAGACTCATTCCCGCACCGGCGACTGCACCTTGCAGACTCGCAATCACGGGCGCAGGCAGCGCGGCGAGGATCTGAAGGGCCTCATGCAGCGGTCCGATGAGGGTGTCGGGAATACTGGCCGGGTCGTCACGAAACTGGGCGATGTCTCCGCCGGCCATGAAGGCGCGGCCTTCGCCGCTGATCACCACCACGCGCACGGATGCGTCGGCCGCAATCGATTTGCATGCCTCAAGAAACGCCGCAGCGGATGCGCTGTCAATGGCGTTCAGCACCTTGGGGCGGTTGAATCGGATATGGGCAATGGCACCGTCGCGGGTCAACAGCAACGGAGCATCGGCACTCGGGTTCGTTGTCATTTTTTCGTACTCGGGTTGTCTGGGTGGGGGAGTCAGTAAGCTGCGTAGGCGCGATGGATGCGCTCCATCACCATGTCGTGGCGGCCGTCGCGCACGAGGTCATAAGGGGCGATGTTAACTGCGCGCAGATAGGCGCGGTGCACCACGCCCTGGCTGACATCCAGCTCGATCATGTTGAGACAGGCCGGGTCCTGCTCGAAGGCGCTCAGCCCGGCCAGGCCCGCGCCGACGATATGCGACATCAGCATCCGATTGACGCCGTCGTGCGCCACCAATAGCAGGCTGTGCCAGTCGTCGCGGGCGACGATGTCGTTCCAGGCCTCCAGCACGCGGGTGGCGAAGTCGGTCCACGCCTCGCCGCCGATGAAGCGGCCGTCGGGGTCGCGCGCGGTTTCATAGGCGTAGCCGATGAGACGCTCGCGGTCCTGCGGGGCGATGGCCGCGAAGCGGCCGCCACGCACTTCCTTCAGGCGCGGCTCTTCATGCAGCGGCAGTTTGCGCAGACCCAGCACACGTTGCGCCGTTTCGCGTGTGCGCGTCAGGCCTGAGCAGATCGCCAGGTCGAAGCGCACGTCGGCCAGCAGGGCGCAGCCCGCATCGGCCTGCTTGCGGCCTTCGGCGGTGAGGGGCACGGTGCGTGGGTCGAGCGGGCGCCCCTCGGCGTCGAAATAGCAGACGTCGCCGTGACGCATCAGATACACCCGCCGCCGGCAGCGGGTGCCGGGCAGGGCGGGCGTGGGGCGAACTGTTGCGTTCATGCCTTCAGGCCGAGGTACTTCGGGTTGCTTTCGGCCACCTTGTGGCGAAGGGTGGTGGCGAGATGGGTGCACACGCTGTCACGCATCGCACCTTCGTCCGCCCGGCCGCTGCGAATCCATTGCGCCAGCTTGCGGTTGGCGGTGACCAGGGCGGACCGCAGACCGGCGTTGTCATCGGACTTGGCGGCGAAGGGTTCCGACAGCAGCGCTTCCAGCGCGGCCAGTTCGGCGCGCTCGGCCGCATCGCCGTTCTTCAGCTGGCGGGCGGCGATCGACAGCGCATTGGCTATCATCAGCGCCGCCATGCGCTTGTCGGCGGGCAAGGCGGGCATTAACTCGTCGCGCAGCACCTGGCGTGCTGTGTCGAGCAGTTCATCTCCGGTGGGGCGGTCGCGCATCACAGGGCTCCAGTCATCGAGAGGATTTCGTATTCCAGTTCGGGCACGATATGGCCGGTCAGCGCCAGCAGCAAAGAGCTTTCCTCGCCGGACACGTGGCGTTCGGCCTGCTGGATGGCGATGATGGCCCAGTTCATGTGCGCCATCACTTCCCAGTAGGTGACAAGCGCGCGATCGAGCGGCTTGCCGCTGACGCGTTCGTAGCCACGGTACAGATCCT
>Ga0209066_10000912_pt1 | contig 40714 bp, 28 predicted proteins | sample All_14_2_FD_187198 | JGI IMG/M metagenome (GOLD analysis project Ga0209066, IMG submission 187198) | Freshwater microbial communities in response to fracking from Pennsylvania, USA - Allegheny Zone_MetaG_DW_15 (SPAdes) (version 2) ... | reverse complement strand
GCCCTCGCCCTGGCCGGCTGCACCAGCCCCAAGACCCCGGAGCCGGAGCCGCTCCCGCCGCCGCCGCACGCCCCCGAAGTGGTTGAGGCGGAGAAGATCTTCGAGGCCGGCCGCGTGCAGGACGCCATCATCGCCTGCATCGACATCTCCAAGAAGAACCCCGAGGCGAAAGGCCTGCCCGACCTGCAGAACCGCATCACCAAGCAGCTCGCCGAAGAGCGCCTGGCCGCCGCCGAAAAGAAAACCGAGGCCACGACCGGGCTGCACACCGCCGACGCCAAAGGCTTCAGCGTGTCGCCCGAAACCTACCGCCAGAAGAAGCACGTCGTCGGCGAGAACACCTCGCTGCGCTCCGCCCCGACCACGATGCAGAAGGCGCTCTCCACGCCCATCAGCGTCCACCTGATCAACGCCGACATCAACGCCATCATCGCCCAGCTCGGCCAGGCCGACAACATCAACATCATCGCGGACAGCGAGATCAGCCCCAAGACGCTGACCATCCACGCCGAAAAAACGCCCCTCATCGAGATCCTCGAGTACATCGGCCGCAACCTCAACGTCACCTTCTCGGTCGGCAACAACCTCATCTGGGTCACGCCGAAGACCGAGCCGACCTCGGGCGTACCGATGGAGACGCGCGTCTACCGGCTGCGCAAAGGCATGCTCGGCTCCGAGCTCGGCAAGACCGCCCAGGGCGTTTCCCTGTTCAAGAGCCCCGAAGAGCGCAAAGGCGGCTCCAGCGACCTCAAGCCGGACGACAAGAAAGAGGGCCAAGAGGGCAAGGTCGGCCTGCTGGAGTCGATCGAGCGCTTCGTGCCGCAGCCCGAAGGCGCCGACTTCCTGTTCAACGACAAGGTCCACGCGCTCATCGTCAAAAACACGCGCGAAAACCTCGACCTGGTCGAAGACCTCATCCAGGCCATGGACGTGCGCCCCCTCCAGATCCTGATCGAGGCGCGCTTCGTGACCACCTCCGTCACCGACCTGCGCGAGCTCGGCGTCGAGTGGCTCATCAACAACCGCGGCAACGCCAAGTTCGACGACGGCGGCCTCACCGCCCTCGACCCCTGGTACCGCGGCCACACGGCCGTGACGCCGGCGCGCGGCGACGTGGTCGTCGGCTCGGTGGCCGGCGTGGCGGAAGACGGCACCGGCGGCGCCAACTTCGCCTACCAGTTCCTGCTGGGCGACACCGCCTTCAAAGCGGTGCTGCACGCCCTTGAAAAGAACGGCGAGAGCCGCACGGTCGTCGTGCCGCGCGTCACCACGCTCAACAACCGCGAGGCCCGCTTCCGCGTGGGCGAAGACACCTCTTACTTCGAAGAGGTCGACACCAACATCATGACCAGCGGCAACGACAGCGACGAGTCGCGCGACAACGTGACCTACGACTACAACGAGCCCACCATCGTCGAAACCGGCTACTCCCTGATCGTCACCCCGAGCGTCGGCGCCGACCTGTCGGCCATCAACCTGGTCCTGCGTCCGGAAATCAGCTCCATCAAAGAGTGGAAGCGCTACCAGCTCAGCAGCCTCGACAGCGCCAACGAGGGCGAGGAGGAGCCGGCCATCGAAATCCCGATCCTCTCGCGCCAGTACATCGAGACCGAGGCGGTCGTCCGCAGCGGCGAGACCGTGGTCCTCGGCGGACTGGTCGACTCCAGCAAAACCAAAGAGGAGTCCGGCACGCCCTGGCTCTCGTCGCTGCCCTACCTCGGCAACCTCTTCAAGACGACCAGCAACGACGAACAGAACAAGAACATCCTGATCTTCGTGACGGCCACGCTCATCAGCGACGTCGGCGAAGAGCTGATCCCGCTCAACGACCAGGAGCGCTACGGCCTCGCCGTCTCCGCCGACGCCAAGGTGCCGGAGGTCCTCAAGAACGCGCCCGCGCCGGCCCCCGACGCGGCGGCGGCACCCGCCGTTCCTGCACCGGCCCCGGCTCCCGCGGCCGCAGCCATCGCCACCCCGGCGGCGGCCGCCGCGGCCGTCGTGCCGGCCCCGGCGCCGGCTCCTTAAGGAAGCCCCTCCTCACCCCTAACTCCGGATCTCCCACTCCCATGGCCCGTACTAAACAAATCATCGCCCTCGACGTCGGCACGCGCTCCGTGCGGGCCGTCTGGGTGAGCGTGCGCAACGCCGTCCCCGTGGTCACGCGCGCGGAGTCCTTCTCGCTGCCGATGGACGAGGAGAACCCCCACGCGCTCATCGCCTCCTGGATCGACACGCTGGGCATCAGCAACCACTTCTGCGCGGTCGCGCTCTCCGGCACGCAGACCGTCTTCCAGAGCGGCCGCATCATGCACAGCGACCCGCGCACCCCCGCGCAGGTCGCCGCCATGGACATCGCCCAGTTCAGCGAAATGGCCGGCGACGCCATGGTGCACGACGTCTTCGCCTTCGAGGCCCCCTTCGAGGTGGGCGTGCGGCGCTACGTGATGTCCATGGCCAGGCCCGCCGTCATCGCCGCGGCCGTGCAGGACGCGGGCCTCAACCACCTGCGCCCCGCCGACCTGATCGCGGCGCCGGTCGCCCTGCACAACGCCATGGAGACCTTGGCCGGCGTCCACGAAGAGCCCTGGTGCTATGTGAGCATCGGCCACTCGCTGACCGAGGTGTCCGTCGGCCTCAAGGGCGGCCTGCTCTTCGCCCGCTCCATCCCCGTCGGCGGCAAGCTCTTCACGGACGCGGTTTCGCAGAGCACCGGCCTCCCCGCCGTCCAGGCGGAAGTCCGCAAACACGCCGAGGGCGGCCTGCGCGACACCGACGCCTGCTGCGAGAGCCTGCGCGGCGCGGCCGACCGCTGGGTCTCCCAGTTCAACGCCTGCATGGGGGTCTACCGCAGCCAGTTCCAGGACCGCAAATTCACGGTCGGCAAACTCATCCTCTCGGGCGGCGGCGCCCAGCTCAAGGGACTCAAAGAGTACCTCGCCGCCAAGCTCTTCATCCCCGTCGTCACCACCGCCGAACTGGACGGCCTGCCGCAAGCCTACCGCCCCTACGCGGGCGCCTATGACCTGGCCTTCGGCCTCGCGGTCACCGCGCTGCGCCTGGGCCCGTCCTACCTCTCGCTGCTGCCCGGCGACCTCAAGGACGAGGTGGTCTTCCGCGAAAAGAAGCCGTGGTGGATCGCCGCGGCGGTCCTGCTGACCGGCGCCATGGCCCTCTACTCCGCCACGGGCGTCTATCTGCTCCGGCGCGACGGCGAGCAGCTCGACACCGAGCGCGAACAGCTGCGGCAGCGCGAACAGATCGACAAGCGCATCCAGGAGCTCCGCGGGCTCAGCGCCCAGGTGCAGACCAACTCCCTGCCGCTCGCCAACCTGCTGCTCAACGGGCCGCTCGCCCGCGAGGTGCTCTCGCTGGTGTCCTCCACGGTCGACCCGAACGACTGGATCACGCTCTTCTGCGACGAGAAAATCTACACTCCCACCGAGCAGACCGTCGAGACCAGCGCCAGCACTCCGCAGGCCGCCGTCAAAAACCCCTTCGCCCTCTTCCGGACCCTCCGCCCGACCGCCGCGACCGCGCCTTCGCCGCAAGACAAGAAGGATGCGGCCCAGAAAAAAGACCTGGTGGACGCGCTGGGCCAAGTCTTCATCGTGGAGGGCTACACCTCCAACCCCAGCCTGAAAAGCGTGCGGGAAATGATCGAGCGGCTCAAGACTTCGCCGTCGGTCGTGCGCGTCGACCTGCGCAGCGACGACCAGGTGCTCGCCCCCACCGGCATTCCCGAGCTCGAAGCCGAGAAGATCCCCAACTTCCGCCGTTTCGTGATCGAAATCGAGGTGAAGCGCCCATGAATTTTTCCGCCCTCCAGTTCCTGAAGACCGAACGGATGCAGGTGGTCCTGATCCTGCTTTTCGTGCTGTTCAGCGCCTTCATGACCGTGCGCTTCGTCGTCCTGCCGCAGCGCGAGCTGGCCGAGAACAACCGGCTCGTCCGCGACCAGCTCGAAGGCAGCCGCTACGCCAAGATTTCGATCGCCAACATGAAGGCCATCGCCGACCAGGAGGCGGCAGACCTCACGACCCTCTCCAACGAGTGGTCGCGGATCGCCGAACGGCTCGCCACCTTCCCCAACCAGACGGTGATGCGCAACACCGCCGTCAACCGCATCGACTACAAGGTGCAGCTCTACGAGATCCGCCAGCGCCTGCAGGCCAAATCCGACGAGCTGAAAATCAAGCTCATGCCGACCGAACTCGGCCTGGACGAGACCGTGGCCAGCGGCGACGCCGTCCGCGAGCGCATGCTGCAGCTCAAGGCCGTCGAGAAGCTCGCCGACCTCACGCTGGACCGCCAGATCCAGCGGCTGGTCGAGATCTACCCGCTGACGCCCATCGCGCACAAGGACAAAAAAGGGCGCAAGATTTTCGAAGAATATCCGGTCCGCATCGAGTGCGACGTGGATTTCGAGCACCTCTTCACCTTCTTCCAATCGGTTTTCGAAGAGAACCAAGTCTTCACCTTCCGCAACTTGCGCATCGAATCGGGACCGACCTTCGACTCGAAGCTGCGCGTGAAGGCGGTGCTTTCCGCCCTGCTGTTCGAGTGAGCTGATAAGGATTTGCGACATGGACAAACTCTGGAAATGGGTCATGCACCTCAACGCCAAGGCTTTCTGCCTGACGGCCACGCTCCTGTTCCTCGCGACGGCCCTGTGGTGCGGGTTCAAATTCATGACGCCGCCGGTGCCGTTCAAGGACGGCGGCAGCGCGGTCAAGCACGAGCGCACGACGGCGCTTGAGATCGGCATCCTCGGTCTGGTCTCCAATCAGCTGGCGGCCGAAGCGCTCGCCATCCCGGTCGACCCCTTCCGGCCGACGCTGGAAGCGATCTTCACGAACGAGACCGAGCGCACGGCCTTCCTCAAGGCGCTGCGCGCGGCGCAGAACGCCGCGGCCGGCGTCGCGGGCACCGCGGCCGGCGCAAAAAAAGAAGACCCCTTCGCCCACCTGCGCAAAAAAGAGGCCGCCCCCGGCGAGCTGACCGGCCCCGACGGCCGGCCCATGGTCATCCCCAAGCTCTCGTTCCTCGGCTTCTTCCAGCGCCCGGACGGAACGCAGGCGGCGATGTTCCACGACTCCGTCGAGAACACGACCGTCTTCTATGACACCGGCAAGCAGATCCACGGCGTCGACATCGTGAGCGCCGACGTGCGCCAAGCCGAGATCCGCTTCCCCGACGGCACAACGCGCAAGCTGGAGATCGGCGGCTCGGTCGAGCTGTCCGCCGAACCCGCCAAAACGCCGCCGCCCAAAAAGGTCGTCCCGCAGAAGCCCGCGGCCGGCGCCGCGGCAGCCAAACCCGGCGCCGCCAAGGCCGCGCCGCTGCAAAAGCCCGGTCTCCAGAACGCCGCCAAGCAGGCGGCCGCCAGGCAAGCCGCCGCCAAGCAGGCGAAGCAGGCCGCGCGGCAGCCGCGCGAGCAGGCCCCCTGATGGTCCAGAACCGTGACGCGCCCGGCCGCCTGCGCCCGCGTCCCCCGAAACTCACCGAGTCCCTTTCCGTTATGAACGACGATCGCCAAATCCGCTATTACACCGACGAGCTCATTGTCGAGGTCACGCAGAAACTCGTGGACCGCGGCCTGTTGACCCTGGACAAGCTGGGCGAACTCCAGAGCCGCGCCGCCATCACGATGCAGGGCATCGACCGGCTGCTGACGCAGGAAGCCATCGTCAACGAGGTGGACCTCTTCAAGGCGTTCTCCGAAGCCAGCGGCATCCCGTACCACAACATCGGCGATTTCAAGATCGAACAGGAGGCCATCGACAAGGTCTCCGCCAAGGTCGCCCTGCGCCACCGCATCGTGCCCCTCACCTTCCAGAACGGCATCCTGTTGCTCGCCACAAGCCGCGTGCCGAACCTGACCACGGTCGACGGCCTGCGCATGGTGCTCGACGCCGGCATCGACTTCGTGCTCTGCCCCGAAAGCGACATCTCCATGTCGCTCACCCATTTTTACGGCCTCGGCGCTGAAACGATCGACCAGCTGATCGCCGAAGCCGAAGCCATGGAGATGATCGGCGGCGGCAAGCAGGAAGACGACATCTCGGTCCAGACGCAAGAGACCGGCATGGTGCGGTTCATCAACCTCATCATCGCCGAAGCGATCCGGATGGACTGCACCGACATCCACATCGAGCCCTTCGAAAACACCCTGCGCCTGCGCTACCGCATCGACGGCATCCTGCAAGAGATTCCGCTCCCCAAAGGCGTCGACCGGCTGCGCAACGCCGTCAGCTCCGCCGTCAAAATCATGGCGACCATGGACATCGCCGAACACCGCAAGCCGCACGACGGGCGCATCAAAGTCCGCTGCGGCGCCAACGACTACGACCTGCGCGTCTCGGTCCTGCCCACGGGCTGGGGCGAAACCTGCTGCCTGCGTATCCTGAACCGCGGCACCACCAAGATCGACCTCGACCAGCTCGGGCTCTCGCCCTACCAGCTGCCCAAGATCGCCAAGCTCACCGAGCTGCCGCACGGCGTCATCCTCATGACGGGGCCGACCGGCTCGGGCAAAACGACCACACTGTACGCCCTGCTCTCGCGCCTCAACCAGGCCGGAACGAAAATCATCACCGTCGAAGACCCGGTCGAGTACCAGATGCAAGGCGTGAGCCAGGTGCAGGTCCACAGCAAGATCGGGCTCACCTTCGCCACGGTCCTGCGCTCCATCCTCCGCCACGACCCCGACGTGATCCTCATCGGCGAAATCCGCGACTCCGAGACCGCGGACATCGCCGTGCGCTCGTCGCTCACCGGCCATCTCGTGCTCAGCACGCTGCACACCAACGACGCCCCCAGCGCGGTGACGCGCCTCATCGACATGGGCGTCGAGCCTTACCTGATCTCCTCCTGCGTCGAGGGCATCGTGGCCCAGCGCCTCGTGCGCCGCGTCTGCCGCAACTGCAAAGACGTCTACGCCCCGCCCGACGCCATCCGCAACGAGATCGCCATGTTCTACCCCGACCGCATCGCCGAGTCCGAGTTCATCCACGGACACGGCTGCCCCTCCTGCGGATTCACGGGATACCGCGGACGCAGCGCCATCAATGAGGTGATGATCATGTCTGACCCGCTCCGCGCCCTCGTGGTGGCCCGCGAGCCCGCCAACATCATCAAAGAGCTGGCCATGAAAGAAGGCATGGTCACGCTGCGCCAGGACGGCTGGCTGCGCGTGGTCGAAGGCCGCACCTCTGTCGAAGAGGTGCTGCGTGTCGCCGGACGCATGGAAGAGTAACCTGATGTCGGAGGCCGGAAAACCGGAGGCCAGATGAACGCGCGCAGGACAAAGACCCGTTCCTCCCAAGGACAGGGGGACGCGACGGCCCTCCGTCCGCCCCCTTCCGTCCTCCGTGCTCCGCCCTCCGCCCGCCGCACTCCGTCCTCCCGCTCCGGCATGACCATGATCGAGCTCGGCATCGTCATGGGCATCGTCACCGTCCTGCTGGCCCTCGTGCTCAGCCTGGGCCGACACGTCAACGGCATCGTCAAGATCCGCCGCGCCCAAGCCGACCTCGGCGAGTGGCATGAGGCCCTCAACCGCTGGCATCTGCAGTTCGGCGAGTACCCTTATGCCGCGATTGACGCCAACGGCAATGAGGACACGCTGCTCAACGCGAGCGACCCCGACAGGAACTTCTCGAACATCCTGGCCCGCGCCCACGTCCAGCTCACGACCGGCGGCTCCGGCAGCACGACCAACATCACGTTCCGCTCTTTCCGCACCTCGGGCGTGAGCCACATCGACCCTTGGGGAACCCCCTACATCTACACCTGCGACGAGAACCGCAAGTCCTACACGCTCTACTCCTGCGGCCCGGACGCCCACACCCGCGTCAGCGGCACGGTCTACCCCTCCGGAGCGGCCGCCGTTCCGGACCCCAGCCTGGACGACATCTATTTCGAACGGTGACACCATGCAAACGACACCCGACACCCGACACCCGACGCGCGGCCGACGAGCAGCCGCGCTCCCTTCGCGCATGCGGCCACACCGCGTTCGCCAGACGCTTGGGGCCTTCACGCTCATCGAGATGCTGATCGTGATCTCCATCATCAGCGTCTTGCTCGGCCTCCTGTACGGCGCCTTGGAGCGCGCCCAGAAATTCAGCCGCCGCACCATCACCTTCAGCGAGCTCAAAGGCATCGAGGCGGCCTTCAAACAGTACCACGCCCACTACCACGCCTGGCCCAGCAACGGCCTGGTGAACGCCTCGTCGCGGCTCACCAGCGGCCAGGACGAGGGGTTCCTGATCGACGCGTCGATCGCGCGCGCCCTGCAAGGTTCCCGCGAGACCAGCTCAGAGGTCTGGAAAATGAACCCCGAGGCCGTCCCCTTCATCGAGTTCTCGCGCTTCTCGCCCCTCTCCCGCAATCCGGTCAACCCCTTCAAGCCCCAGCGCAACGTCGCCACCGACACCACGCGCAGCTACAAGGTGCTCTTCGACACCAACGGCGACCGGCAGATCGAAATCCCGGGCAGCGACACCGACGCGACCGCCTCCCCGTCGACCAACATCGTCGCCAGCGTCGCGGTCTGGACCATCATCCCCTCCACGCGCACCTCCGACAACAGCGCGGGGACGGCCGAAGAGGGCGAAGAGATCCGCTTCGGCAGCTGGGACTCATTCAGTGTGAAGTAGGCGTTCCCCACCATGCGTGCAACCCTCCATAGCGCGGCCTTCCCGACGCGCGCAGGCGCGCCCAACCGCCCCTGCGGCCGACGCGGCGTGCCCCGCAGCGCCGCCTTCACCGTGCTCGAACTGCTCATCGTGGTCGGCGTGCTCTCGATCCTGTTGTCCATCGTCCTGCCCACCATCAAATCCGTCCGAGCCTCGGCCCTGCGCAACCGCGCCAAAGTCCAGGCGACCGCCCTCGCGCAGGCCGCCATCCGCTACAAGAACGAGTACGGCTTCTGGCCCGGCCAGCTCCAGGTCAAGAGCGCCGCGGACGACACGGTGGAGCTCCGCGAAGCCTTCAAAAGCTCGACCTGGCTCTCCGCCATCATCTCGCGCTACGAGAACACCGCGTTCACCGTCACCACCCAGGGCGGCTCCACCGCCCCCGTCTACATCGACGAGAACTGGGCCTACCAGTCCTTCCGCCGCATCGGCGAAAAGTCCGGCGAGACCTATCGGACCAACCCGCTCAACCCCAAAGGCATCCATTTTCTCGACCTTGCCAACGAGAGCGACACCGAGGAGGTCCGCTATCCCGACCCTTGGGGACGCGAGTTCATCCTGGTCATGGGCCTGAATCCCCGCTCCACCTTCACCCACACGGTCATCGCCCAGAACAGCGGCACCGCCGCCCACACCGTCAGCGTCTCGAACACGATCGCCTTCGCCTTCTCCTACGGCCCCGACGGCCTGCAAAGCACGAACTACATCTACAGCGCGGGGGTGACGCCATGAGACACCCGCCTCACGCCCTGGCCCCGTCCCCCGACGCATGCCGCACGCGGGCCGCCTTCACACTCTTCGAGCTCCTGGCCGTGCTGACGCTCATCAGCATCGGGCTCGTCGTGCTGCTCGGTTCCTACAGCTCGTGGGGCTCGGCGAACGCCCTCACCGGCGCGACCCGCGTGCTGGAGGCGGGGCTCCAGCAGGCCCGCGCCCTCGCCCTCTCGCGCGGCGCCTACGTGGCCTTCGACTACGGCAGCTTCGAAACCAACGACATCCAGACCGTCACCGGCTTCCAGATCTACCTCTGCACCAACGAGAACGCCGAAGTCGCCGCCGAGCTGCAAAGCCTGTCGGCCACCCCCGTCGCCCTCGACCTCTCACAGACCATCCCGGCGGCCCCCTATCAGCGGCTCTCCGGCCATGTCCGGCTGGGCCACGTCACCGAAGCCGCCATCGCCAGCTCAACGCCCCAGATCTCCCAGGGCGTCACCTTCTTTTTCCGCCCGGACGGCAGCGCCTGGAGCTGGGACGACGCGCGCGCCCACTACCTCTGCGTCTACACGCAGGACCGTTTCGCGCGCGGCGGAAACAACGCCCAGCCGCTGCTGCGCTACCTGCGCGTCGACCTCGCCACCGGGCTCGTCACCGTCATCCAAGAGGAGGTGACGCCATGAACCTTCGTCCTTCTTCTACCGCTGTCCCCGGCGGGAGCCGCCGCGCGGCGTTCACGCTGATCGAGACCGCCCTCGCGCTGCTGGCCATCGGTCTCGGCCTGCTGGCCCTCTTCGGCCTCGGCCGACTCGGCCTCCAGGCCACCAAGGAGTCCGAGCACGACCAGCGCTGCGCCCTCATGGCCGACGCCGTCTTCGAAACCCTGCGCGAAGCCAACATGCGTTTTGTGGATGAGGCCCGGACCAACCGGCTCCAGCAGAGCTGGTATGACCGCTGGGCCACCACTGTCCAGAACGGCGACCAGATCCCGTTCCCGCCCGTCGCCGGCATGTGCACGTCGCGCGACACGCCGCCCAACCGGACGCTCCATCTGACTTTCAACACCGAGCTGGCCGAAGCCTTCCTTCCCGACGAACTGGTGCTGACCGAATGGAACCCGCGCTACAAACTGGCCCTGTATCCGAAATACGACGCGTCGCACGTGGCAGGCGGCCACAATCTGTTTCTGGTGACCCTGGTCATCTATCCCGACGGCGACACCTATTCGAGCGAATACCGCGTCTTTCAAACCACGCTCTCCAACCCGGGAGGCCTGCCATGACCCTGTCCCGCCTCTTTCCCGGCACACGAAGGACTGCTGCCGAAGACCGGAGCGCCCCGGCGTGTCCCCCTCTGAAGAGCGACCGCTCCCCGACGCGTCCCTCTTCCCGTCCCCCTCATCCTTCTTCCCGCTCCGGCATGACCATGGTCGAGCTGGTCGCGGCCCTCGCGCTCTTCGTGATCATCCTCGGTTCGCTCCTCACGGTGCTGGACAGCGCCACCAACCTCTGGTCCGCCTCCCGCAGCCAGCAGCGCGAGCAGCTCGTCGCCGACACCGTCGCCGGAATCCTCGCGGCCGACCTCTGCGAAGCGGTCACGGACAACGGCACCCCCACCAATTCCACGGCCGTCAAGCCGACCTTCTACCTGCAGACGCCCGCCTCCAACGCGGCCCCGGGCGAGGTCACCATCGTGCTCGGTTTCGTCCGCACCGCCTCGCCCCGCACCCTGGCGACCGGCATCGACGGAAGCTTGCACCTCTCGCTCGACGCCGTCTTCTACACGGTCTACGACAACGCCCTGTTCCGCCATGTCCTGCCGCTCGCCTACACCGCCTCGTTCGCCGAACCGGAGCCGCTGGGCGAGCTGCTCAACGCCACGCGCCAGGCCGTCGACAACAGCGCCAGCCTGCACAGCGACCTGCTCGCCGCGAACCGCGACCCCAGCCACAGCGTCTCCGCCGAATGGACCTGCTCCCTGCTCGCGGAGCGCGTCGAGCTCGGCGTGACCGCGACCCTGCCCGCGTCCTACGCCGACGTTTCTTCGGGCTCCGAGAGCGCCACGGTGACGGCCCTGAAGGCCTTTGTCCTGCCCGACAGCATCGACCTGGCCTTTTGCCTCTACAGCGCGGAGGACTGGTCCGCCTACCAGCAGATCCGCAACGACACCTCCGACGCGGCGCTCCGCAAGAAGCGGCTGCTCGGCCTGCTGGGCTCCAAGAAATTCACCTTCCCGACGAAAGGAGGGTCGAGACTATGAAACCGGTCGGCCTCACACTCCCCGGCGCCGCGCGGCGCGGCGCCACCCTGCTCGTCACGCTCGGCATCCTGACCGTGCTCGGCGTGCTGGCGATGACCTTCCTGCTGACCTCGCGCCTCCAGCGCCAGGCCACGGTCAACCAGCAGCACCGGCTGGCCGCTCGCAACCACATCGACGAGGGCCTACACTTGGCGATGAAATTCGTCGAGGACGCCTTCACCTACCCCAACTACACCGGTGAAGAGATCCCCGCAGGCGCCTACCTGTCCCAGCAGCGACTGGCCCCTGTCGGGCACTGGTTCGACGATGAGTACCGCACCAAAAACGGCATGTCGGAGGACATCTCTTTCCAGAGCGGCGATGTGCTGGTCTCCCCCGCCCTGTCGAACGCGGCCCCGTCTGAGCTCGTCAACCTGATCACGCCGAGCGTCCTGAGCCTCATCCCCTGTGCCCTGACCAACGGGCTCCAGCTCTCTTCAAACAAAAAGCCCTACCTGCGCAGCGGCTGGCAGGAACTCGATCTGATGATGGGCAATGAGGTCGACGTCCAGCTCCGGACGCACCAGGCGAGGGTCGCTTTCGCCGTCTTCAACTGCTCCAGCTTCCTGGACGCCAACCATTTCATCAGCGGACCGACCACGCAGAAGCTGCCGCGCGTCTGCTTCAGCCAGGCGGATGTCTCGAACTGGGTGGCGGCCGCGAGGTCCGAGTTCCCGGACCGTTTCGAAGCCCTCGACGGGGTGCTGGACCTGGACAACGCCGACGAGTCGCCCTTCTTCCACCTCTCCTACGACCCCGCCCCGGATACCTATCCGCTGCACTACGACTGTTTCGAGACCTGCACCACGGTGGGCACCTACGCCTTCGGCTCCGGGCTCACCATCGACCTCAACACGCCGCTCGTCGGGCAGGTGCTCGCGGGCCTGTCGCAGCTGACGCAGGACAACGCGGTGAACAAGATCAACTTCCACCGCTTCAATCTCAACAGCGTCACCAACCACTTCGGGCTCGGCACGCACTCCACCGACACCGCGGCCCCGTGGTTCAACGACGCCTCGTTCAGGCAGCGCTGGCTCGACCCCGTCGTGTATCTGCTCAACATGATGAAGGCCGAAGAGCCCGTCAACACCAGCTTCCGCTGGAAAAACTCAGCCGAGCTGGCCTGGACCGCGGCCAACTTCATGGACGAGGACCGCATTCCCCAGATCTCCGACTTCGTCGACTCCGAGCTGCCGACCCGCGCCAACTATGCGGTCGAGGACGTGCCGCTCATCAACAAGATCAGCATCTTCAACCTCTACGACGAGGACGGCTCAGGGGCCAACGACGAGGCCCCGAAGGAACCCGGCTACTACGACCTGCCCTCCAGCGGGCTCAGCAACCACTACGCCGTGGCGGTCGAGCTCTGGTACCCCTTCGCGCCGAATCAGCCGCCCGACGACACGGCCTGCTATGTGGGCATCTACACCAACCCCCTGGACGTGGTCACCACCACCAACCGCCCGTGGACGCGCAACGAGATGCGCGACTGGTTCGACTGGAACAGCGCCGACAACAGCAACTCGGTGATGCAGACCCTCTTCAACATCTGGGGCCGCTCCTACACGAACGCCGTGGGCGCGGCGCTCGCGGGCCACCCGCTCTGGCAGACCGTGACCAACCAGAGCAGCCTCTGGTTCACGCCGGACATGACCAATCATCCGTCCTGGCCCGTCGCCGGTACCAACGGCAGCGTCACGCTCGCCGACACGCCCATCTGGCAGGCCTTCTACCCCGACACCTTCGGCGTGGTCAACACCAACGCGGACGGCACCGCCACAACCAACCTCTACACCTACCTGACGACCACCAACAACCATGTGGCGTGGATCAACAATGACGACGGCTCCACCAACCGGTTGCTCGGCCCCGTCGGCACCTTCTCGCCTGACCCGTACCCCGTGCTGCTGTGGACCAACCTCACCGCTGGCACGCTCACCACCAACGTGCTCGGCGCGCTTCTGGACCCGGACAGCAATCTGTTCACCTTCTACGTACCGCTCAATCCCCTGCAGACCAACCATCTCCATGATATCGCAGCCAATCCCGATGCGGGGCAGATCGACGTCACCGTCAGCAACGGCCTCACCGGCGCGGTCTTCGTCACCAATGCGGTCTCCTTCGTGCTCTCCCCGTGGAGCAACGACGGCAGCGTCACCTTCGCGCTCCAGACCAACCTGCTGATCCAGACCGAGATCCTGCCGGTCGAGCCGCTGCCCATGCCGCAGAACCTCGGCCTCGCCCTGGCCGCGCTCTTCGCCCTGATGCCCACCAACTCCACGACGGCGCTCTACGACTTCCTGATGCTCCGGCCCGACCAGTACGACGAGGACGACTGGGACGACCTCTTCGACTACTTCAGCGAGAACCCGGCGGTCATCGAGCAGCTTCTGCCCTCGAACCAGGAGCCTACGCTCGGCAACATGACCGCCGAAGACCGCCATGCCGTGTGGCCGGCCACGGAGAGCGAGACCGTCGAGCTCAACGCCGACAATGTCACGCCGGCCGCGAAATTCGAAGGGTATTTCTGGACGGTCTACCCCAAACAGACGGTCTGCTTCAAACACGTTATCGACGAGAAGGACCCCAAAACCGATGTCGTCATTTCGTCTGTCACCAACTATTACGCTTTAGGTAAAAAGATGCCAGAAAGTTCAAAGGTCAACACCATCTGGGTACGGCCGGTGGTCACGGTCAGCGAGCAGGACACAGAGGTGCCGGAGACGGACCCCGTCCTCAGCGACGTGATCGTGGACGAGGCGCTGCTGACCTATCAGGACGACGACGCGGTGCCGGTGTGGGGCTGGACCTCGGTCACCAACCTCTGCATTCCCGACCCGCGCCGCAACGCCTATGCGCGCGACTGGGAGGGATTCGAAGAACCCTGGGAGAGCGTCATCAACACGACCAACCTCAACACTGGCGTGAGCGAGATGCCCTTCATGCACTTCAACAAGCCGCTCGCGTCGATCGGCGAGCTCGGCCACCTCTACGCCGCCTACGAGCGCCGGACCGAGGGCGAGCACGCGTCCTCCTCGGCACAGCGGCGGGACTACGACACCCTGACCTTCTCGACCCGTTCGGGCGCGGCGCTGCTGGACCTCTTCACGGTGAGCCCCGCCAACGCCCCGCGCCGCGGCCTCGTTCAGGCCAACACGCAGCAGCGCGGCGTGCTCCGGGCCCTGCTTGCCGACGTCGAGGTCGGCTGGACCAACAGCCTGAGTGACGAGAGCGGGCAGGTCTCGCTGCGCACTCTCGACAGCGGGCTGGAGAAGTGGCCCGAGGTGTATGTGGACGCGCTCACCAATGCGCCTTTCAGCATGGGCTGGCGCTCGTTCGCCGACATGATGCCGACTCTCTCGACGAACAAGCTGCTCCGCGAAGAGAACGTCTGGGGCGGGGGCGAAGCGCTCCACTCGCTGCACGACTACACCGAAGACGCGCTGCGCGGCCTGATCGACAAAGTCTCCTTCCGCCAGAACGTCTTCGTGATCGTCGTGGCGGCGCAGGCGCTCTCGCCCGCCTCCACGCCGAACCGCCCGGTCGTGCTCTCCGACCAGCGCGCCGCCGTTACCGTTCTCCGCGACGCCTACACCGGCCGCTGGACGATCCACTCCTGGCACTGGCTGACCGAATAAAGCATTGACAGGTCTCCCCGCCCCGTGTTTCTCGAAATAAGCACGGCGCCGCGCGCGTATCAAGCGTCTTTCTCTGAGAGCGCCTCGACCGCCTTGCCGCAGTGCGGGCAGGTGCCGGTGGTGTTCCACGGGTAGATCTTGCCGCACGACTTGCAGGTCCAACGCGCCTTCTGCTCCGCACCCACGGCCTCCAGACCGTCGGCCTTGATCTTCGCGCAGGTCTTGCGCGCGACCTGGCGGTAGAGCGGCTTCTCGTGATGCTTCAGCAGCTTCTCGCACGTCTCGAACTCACTGCACAGGCCGCAGTTCGCGACCTTCTTCTCTTTGGCGCAGGCGAACACGGCGCACTTGGACTCCATGCTCGGATGCGTGCAGCCCTTGCACTTCTTGCCGTTCTTGTTGCCCTTGAGATGCAGCTCGCAGGACGCGCAGTAGATGCCGCAGTACGCGAAATCGAAAGACCGCTTGGCGCCCGCCGCTGACGCGCCCCCGAGGCCCGGCGCGGCGGGCTCCTTCAGGCTCTTGGCGTTGCGGGCCGAGGGCTCCGCCGCGCAGAGCACGCCCGCACATCCCGCGCACAAGCACCCCGCCATGAAACTCCGCCGATCCGTCCCCTGCCGACCGTTCATGATTCGCACTCCTTCGCCTGCCCCGTCCCCGCCGCCGCGCGATTTTCCCGGAACGCGCGACAGCCCGGCGGACAAGCGTGGCAAGAACCATACCCCTTTCCCTGGCGCGGCACAAGCGCGCGTTGCGGCCGCGCCGAAAAGTGCCGAATCAGGTTCAACAAATTTTGAGGGAGCACTTGCCACCCTCGCCAAAATCAACTATTATAAATGCCTTTTTCAACCAAGGCTGAATCGAAACAAGGTAGAAGACTATGCCCGTGATCTTGGGTTTGCCCAAAGGAAGTCTGCAGGATGCGACTTTCAACATGATGCGGAAGGCCGGCTTCAACGTGCAGGCGGGGTCGCGCTCGTATGTTCCGAGCGTGGACGACCCTGAGCTGCAGTGCCGTCTGATCCGTCCGCAGGAAATCTCGCGGTACGTTGAGCTCGGGCTTCTCGACGCCGGCATCACCGGATACGACTGGATCTACGAGAACAACTCCGACGTGCTCGAAGTCTCGGAGATGTGCTATTCCAAAGCAACCTCGCGCCCCGTGCGCTGGGTGCTGGCCGTCCCCAACGACTCCGCGATCCAGAGCGTGAAAGACCTGCAGGGCAAGCGCATCGCGACGGAGGCTGTGGGGCTGACCCGCCGCTACCTCGCCCAGCACAACGTCGAGGCCGAAGTCGAATTCTCCTGGGGCGCCACCGAAGTCAAAGCCCCCGAGCTGGTTGACGCGATCGTCGAGCTCACCGAGACCGGCTCCTCGCTGCGCGCCAACAACCTGCGCATCGTGGACACGATCCTCACCTCCACCACGCGGCTGATCGCCAACAAGAAGGCGTGGGAGAAGCCCGAGAAGCGCGCGAAGATCGAGCAGCTCGCCATGCTGCTCCAGGGCGCCCTGGCGGCCGAATCGCGGGTGCTGATCAAGCTCAACGTGCCGGCCAGCAAGCTGGACGCCGTCTCCGCCATTCTTCCCTCGCTCCACGCGCCGACGATCAACAAGCTGAACGACGCCGAGTGGTTCGCGGTTGAGTCCGTGGTCGAGGAGAAGGTCGTGCGCGACATCGTTCCGCCGCTGCGCGCCGCAGGCGCCACGGGCATCATCGAGTTGCCGCTGAACAAAGTCATCTTTTGAACAAAACTCGCATGACTCGTCCATGTCGGACGGGCATGCCATTTCCAGGAGAAAGAACGTGGGTTCCATCAAGAAAAAGCGCCGTGCGAAAATGTCCAAGCATAAGTACCGTAAACGCCTGAAGGCTCAGCGCCACAAGAACAAGTAAGGCTCGCACGGACGTTGCGACTTCATCCCGGAGGAGAGGCTGGAAACACTCTTCCGGGATTGTTCCTTTTGGAAATCCGGCCTTTCCCCTGTCGGAAGCGGCGGCCGGTTCAAATCCCCAGCGGGAGAAACAAAATGAAACCGATACGGCCAGAAGCATTGCTCCTGCCAGTCGGAACCTGTTTCATTTTGTTTCTCTGTTTTTTTTCCGCCCTCCTTGCCGGCTGCACGTCCGGCGGAGCCGGTGTGCGCGAATTTGCCCTTCCGGAGTCAGACGCGCGGAAAGCGGGTGCCCTCGCGCTCTACGCCAAAGGCCTGCTGCTCGAAAGCCAAGAGGACGGCGACACCAACGCCTCCAAGCGGGCGGCCTGCGAGGCGTTCCAGCAGGCGGTGCGGCTCGACCCCGACAATCCCCAGCCGCTGGCCGCGCTGGTCAGCAACCTGGCGGACCGCGAGCGCTTTTCGGAGGCGCTCGTCCCCCTCGAAGCCTATCTGCGCCGCCATCCCACCGACGGCGAGATGCGCATTGAGGCCGCCCGCATGGCCGACGCCGCGGAACGCCCGGCCGACGCCGCCCGCCACTGCGCCGTGCTGCTTGACGCGCAGCCCGACAACCGCGAGCTCGCGCAGGCGCTGATCCGCCTCTATTTCCAGTCCGGCCAGCCCCGCCTCGCGCTGGACTGCCTCGACCTCGCGATGCGGCAGCGCACCAACGCCGCTGACCGGGCCGCCATTCTGACGCTGGCGTCCGAGAGCCAACTCCAGCAGGGGCAGACCAACGCGGCCATGGCCACGCTGTCCCGCGCCTACCGCGAAAACCCCGCCGTAACCACGCCGCTCCTGCGGCTCGGCGCGCTCTGGGCGGAAACGCCCGGCAGCACCAACCTCCTCCAGCGGCAGGCCGCGCGCGAGCGCGATCCCGACACCACGCTCCAGGTCCTCGCCGCCACGCATCAGGCGCTCGACCAGACCGACGCCGCGATCGCCGTCCTCAAAGACGTCTACGCGCGCCGCATGCGGGCCGGGTTCTTCCCCGACGAGGGCTTCTACCTCTGGTACGGGGCGCTGCTGGAACACGCCAAAGACTACGGCGCCGCGGAGCGCCTGTTCCAGGACGCCTTGGCCGCGCACCCCGACGCGCACGAGATCAAAAACTTCCTGGCCTACATGTGGGCGGAACAGGGCAAGCGGCTCGACGCCGCCGACCGCCTGATCAACGAGGCCCTGCGCGCCGAACCGGAAAACGCCGCCTACCTCGACACCAAAGGCTGGGTGCTGTTCAAAGGCGCCCGCTTCTTCGACGCGATCCAGTTCCTGCTCAAGGCGGCCGAGCTCGAAAAAGAAGAGCCGGTCATCCTCGACCACACCGGCGACGCGCTGAAGGCCGTAGGGCGCGAGAGCGAGGCCGTCGCCTTCTGGACCCGCAGCCACCAGATCGAGGCCCAGCCCGCCGTCGCCGAAAAGCTCCGCAAACACGGCGTGCCGACCCCTTGACAGACCGGGCGGACAGCGACTCCGCAGCCCGCCCAGCCGACACCGCCACCCATCCACCTCCTCCCGGAGTACCCTATGTCCCCCTTCTACAACATCCCCTACTACCCGGCCTTCGACCGCATGACGCCCGAGAACGCCGGGCCCGCCTTCACCCGCCTGCTCGCCGAAGCCCGCCAAGCCGTGGACGCGCTGGAGCGTGCCTGCGCCCCCACGTGGCCGGGCCTGATGAGGCCGCTGCACGACGCCTGCCACCCGCTCTTCGACGCGTGGGGGCTGCTCTGCCACATGCTGTCCGTGATGAACAGCGAGGCTTGGCGCCGCGTGCAGGAGAGCCTTCAGCCCGAGATCGTCGCCTTCTCCCAGCGCGTGGGCCAGAGCCGCGCGTTCTACGACGGGTTCCGCGCCCTGCGCGAGGCCGACCGGGCCGAGCCCTGCCTCACCGCCGTCCAGCGCCGCATCCTGGAGAAGGCCATCCAGGGCGCGGATCAAGCGGGCGTCGGTCTGCCGCCCGAGCGCCAGGCGCGCTTCAACGCCGTGCAGATGGAACTCGCCCGGCTCTCGACCGCGTTCCGCAACAACGTGCTCGACGCGACCAAGGCCTTCAGCCTGACGCTCCACACCCCGTCCGACGCGGACGGCCTGCCGCCCGCCCTGCTGGGCGTCGCCGCGCAGGCGGCGCGCGAGGCCGGGGCCCGCGAGGCGACCCCCGAGAACGGCCCTTGGCGGATCACGCTCGACACCGCCGTCTTCCTGCCGTTCATGATGCACAGCCGCAACCGCGCGGCGCGCGAGCAGCTCTACCGCGCCTATGTCACGCGGGCCTCCTCCGGCGCGACCGACAACGCGCCGCTCATCGAGCAGTCGCTGGCGCTGCGCCGCGAGCTGGCCGCCCTGCTCGGTTACCCGACCTACGCGGACCTCAGCCTCTCCAACAAAACCGCCCGGTCGGTCGCCGCCGTGGACGCGCTCATCGAGCAGCTCGCCGACGCCTCGCGGGCGGCCGGACAGCGCGAAGCCGGCGCCCTGCTGGCCTTCGCCCGCGGCCACGGCTTCGACGGCGAGTCGCTCCAGCCTTGGGATATCGCCTATTGGGCTGAACGCCAGCGCGAGCACCTCTACGATTACAGCGACGAGGAGCTCAGCCGCTACTTCGTCTTCCCGCGCGTGCTCGAAGGCCTGTTCCGCCTCGCCGAGCGGCTCTTCGGCATCACCATCACCGCGGCCGACGGCGAAGCCCCGGTGTGGCACCCCGACGTCCGCTTCTTCCGCGTCGCGGATGCGGGCGGCGCGCCGCTGGCCTGCTTCTTCCTCGACCCGTTCAGCCGTCCGGCGACCAAGAGCGGCGGCGCCTGGATGAACGACTTCCGCACGCGCGACCGCCGCACCGACGGCACCCTCCAGCTGCCGATGGCGCTGCTCGTCTGCAACCAGAGCGTGCCGGTCGGCCACGCGCAGCCGGTGATGCGCTTCCAGGAGGTCAACACCCTCTTCCACGAGTTCGGCCACGCGCTCCAGCACATGCTCACGACCGTCGAGGAGCCCGACGCCTCGGGCGTCAACGGCATCGAGTGGGACGCCATCGAGATCGCCAGCCAGTTCATGGAGAACTGGTGCTTCGACCGCGCCACGCTCAAAGGCCTCAGCCACCACGCGGAGACCGGCGAGCCGCTGCCCGACGCCCTGTTCGAAAAGCTGGTCGCCGCGAAAAACTACCGCGCCGCCAGCGCCATGCTGCGGCAGCTCTATTTCGCCGCCACCGACATGGACCTCTACGCCCGCTATCCCCGTCCGGAGTGGCCGGACGCCGACGCCGTCAAACGGCTCAACGCGGCCCGCTTCTCGCCGACGCCGCTGCTGGAGGGCGACCGCTCGCTGTGCGCGTTCAGCCACATCTTCGGCGGCGGCTATGCGGCCGGCTACTACAGCTACAAGTGGTCCGAAGTGCTCTCCGCCGACGCCTTCGCCGCGTTCGAAGAGGCCGGCCTCGACAACGAGGCGGCGGTCCGCGCCACGGGGCGCCGCTTCCGCGACACCCTCCTGGCGCTCGGCGGCGGCGAGGATCCCCTGCAGGTCTTCCGGCGCTTCCGCGGACGCGCCCCGGAGATCGGCGCCCTGCTGCGCCACAGCGGGCTTTCGCCCGAGCGGCCCGCCTGACAATAAACCTGCGGCCGCGCCGTTCTCCTCGGCACGGACCCGACCTTACTTACGCCCTATGCAACCGTTGACCCCCTTCCAGCGCTTCCATCGGCTCGCCGAAGCCGCCGCCTTCTTGGGCGTGCTCTTTACGGCCGCCGGCCTGCTGGGCAGCCAGGTCTGGTTCCTGGAGATCTTCACGCACTTCAAGCCTCAGCTCGCCTTCTGCTTCCTGTTCTATGCCGCGCTGGAATTCGCCGTGCGCCGACACCGCCACGCCCTCGCCAGCCTGCTGCTGGCGGCCGTCAACGTGATCCCGGTGCTGCTGCTTCTGCTGCCCGCCTCGTCGCCGGCCTCCGCAGACGCGCCCGCGGCGCGACTCCGCATCCTGCAGGCCAACATCCTGACGAGCAACACCCGCGCGCCCGCGCTGCTGGCGCTCGTGGCGCGGGAAAATCCGGACGTGGTCGTGCTGCAGGAGCCGGACCTCTGGTGGCTGCGCCAGCTGGCGCCGCTTACCAACAGCCACCCCGTTTTCGCCGCGCTGCCGCGCGACGACAATTTCGGCGCCGCCATCTACTGCAAAACCAACGCCCGCTGCGCCAAGATCTTCCTGCTCAGCGACCCCGAAGGCGCGCCCTCCTCGCTCGCGCGCATCGCCGTCGGCGACAAGACCCTCACCGTCGTGGGCACGCACACCCTCGCGCCCTACAGCGACTCCACGTGGCGCGGCCGCAACCGCTTCACGCTCGAGCTCGCTCAGACCCTGCGCGGGATCGAGGGCCCGCTGGTGGTCACCGGCGACTTCAACAACACGCCCTGGTCCGCCCACTTCCGCGCGTTCCTGAAGGCCAGCGGGCTGACCGACAGCGCCCAGGGCCGCGGCCATCAGGCCACGTGGCCGGTCTCCTCGCTGCCGCTGGTGCGCATCCCGCTGGACCACTGCTTCCACTCGTCCGACGTCCGCATCCTCGCGAAACGCCCCGGCCCGGACATCGGCTCGGACCACCTGCCGCTGATCATCGACGTCGCCTTCTGAGCGGCCCAACTTCTTCCTTGCCCGCCGCGCCGCTTCCCGTCATTATTATCGCCATGAGAAAAACTGCGTTGTACTCATTGGCCGTGGTTGCGGCGCTCATCTGCGGATGCCAGAGCTTCATCAACAACCCCTTCTTCAAAGTGGAGAAATCCGGACTGAACTGGGTTTCGATCCGCCTCTACAACTACCGCGAGAAGCCGATCCAGCGCGTCAGCGTGCGGGTCGACGGCAACGGCATCATCACGGTGCGCGAAGGCGCCAGCCTGCTGGTCACCAACCCCTTCGCAGCCGACCACCACGACCCCAACTGGAACGACATCCGCGAGACGCGCATCACCCTCCCGAGCGAGGATGTGATCCCCCTGTTCCAGCTGCTGGTGGACAACGGGCTCTTCAAGGACCGCGAGAAGGTGGAGAGCGTCAACACCAACGAGGCGATCTTCGTCTCCGCCAACATCCAGAACAAGACCTGCGGCTCCGAAGACGACATCTTCGCCAGCGACCCCGTTCTGGCCGAGCACCTCAAAAACGTGGTGCTGATGTTCTACCACCCCCAGCCGAGAAAGCGGCGCTAAGCGCCTGACCTTCCCATGATCCACCGACCTCTGACCCGCTCCGTGAAGGCCGCCTGTGCCGCCGCGCTTCTGCTCCTTGCTCCGAGCCTCCGGGCGGAACGGCTCTTCGTGGGCATCCTCGAAGCGGACAGCTACCAGAGCGCCCTCTACGGCGCCTCGGCCTTCAGCCGGATCGCCGACCTTCCCCTGGCCTTGGAACTGGTCCAGACATCGCTGGCCCAGAGTCTCGCCGTGCCCTCGCTGGCGGGCCTATCCGCCACCGAGCCCCTGCGCATCGTGCAGACGCTCGACCCCGCGCTGCCGCTGGGCGAGGGCAACCCCGCCAATGTGGCGCTGATCCCGCTGGCCGACAGCGGGCAGGCCGCGCGCCAAGCCTTGTCAGCCGCCTACGCGGCCCAGAGCGGCGCGGCCCCCTTCACGGTGTTCGAGCGGCCCTCCGACACGAACCTGCCGCCGCGCGTCGCGCTGGCCGTGTCCGGCCGGCACCTCTTGACCTCGACCTCCCGCGATGCGCTGCAGTGGGCCTGGGACAACCGCGCGAGGCTCCTCGAGGCCCCGCCGCAGAGCCTTCCCGGCACCTTCCGCGTCCTGGTGAACCCGCAGCGTCTGGCAGACCTGCTCGCGGCCAGACGCTCACAGGCCTCCGCCTTCGTGAATGCGGACGCCCTCCTGCGCGACTGCGAGACCCTCTCGTTCGCGCTCACCCTGGACGGGCAGGCGTTGGCCTTCACCCTGCGGGGCAAGCCGAAAAAAGCCTCCGCCCTCGAAGCCCTCGTCACATCCTGGCGCAAACCCGCAGCCCCGCTCTGGAACGGGATTCCCGACAGCGCGTTCTTCGCCTCGCTCTCCGCCGGCGGCACCCCCGAGCTCTGGGCGCCCTATCTGGGCAAGGCCCGCACCCGCCTGCTGCACCCGTCCGGCGACAAAGCCCCGGCCGACGCCTTCACCGGCGACCGGCTCACGTACCTCGCGCCGACCCGCGACGGCCAGGGCCTCTGCCTGGTTCAAGTCGAGCCGCTCACGAACGCAGCCCCTGTGCGGCAGGCCATCCAGAAGCTTGACGCCGCAGGCCCAGACAGCGACATCGTCTTCACGCCGCGGCCGCTCCGCACGGCCGCGGGCACGCGTATCGAGTCGTACGCGGTGCAGCTGCGCGCCCCGCAGGCCGCCCCCGGCGCTCCCGGCGCGCAGCCCTCCATCTTCCACACGCTGCTGGGGCTGTTCCTCAAAAAGGCCGTCTTGGAGACGGCGGTCACCGCCGACGGCCAGCTCGTCACCGTGATCGGCCCGCCCGGGAGTTTCGAGCAGGAGCAAACGTCGCTGACCTTCGCCGCGAAGCGGCTCACGCTCGACCGCGCGATCTGCCTGCAGGACGGCGCGCTGGCCGGAGATTTGACGCAGGGCGCCTCGTTCCGCCTGGCCGCGCTGCTCCGGCACATCGTGTCGCTCATGCCCGACGTCAAGCCCGAGCAGGTGCGGATGCTGCCTTCGGGCGGCGACGGCGCGACCTTCGCCATCAGCCGGGCGGAAGACGGCACCGCGACCGCTTCGCTGCGCTTTCAGTCGAATGAGATCGCCGCGCTGCAGCGCATCAACCGCGACGGCCGCGAGGTCTTGCAGGAGCTCCTGCTGCAGATGCTCTCCAAGCAGATGATGGACCCGGCCCAAACGCTGGAGACGAAGCCGAAAGCGCCTTGACGGACGCCCCGTCTCAGGGCCTCTTGGCCACGCGCTCCAGCGCATCGGCCACGCGCGCGGCCGCATCCGGGACGGCCAGCGTGCGCAGCGACTGCTGCATGCGGGTCAGATGCATGCGGTTGTTCATCTTGTTCTCGACATACCGCATGATCGAGCGTCCCGTCAGCTCCTGCTGCACGCCTTCGTCCACCCCGCCGCTGCGGACCAGCGCCGCCGCGTTGAGATGCTGGTGGTTCCGGACCGCCGTCGGCAGGGGGATCAGCAGTGCCGGCTTGCCGAGCAGGCACAGCTCGAAGCAGGTGGAGGCCCCGGCCCGGCAGATCACCAGATCCGCCGACGCGTAAGCCCGACCCATCTCGGCGACAAAGGCGCTCACCTTCGCGCGCACCCCGGCCGCCGCATAGACCTCGCGCACGCGCGCCTCATCCGCGGCCCCGGTCTGGTGAATGACGAACAGGTCGTCCTGGCCAGACTGCTTGAGCAGGCACATCGCCTGCGACACCAGCTCGTTCACGCGACGCGCGCCTTGGCTGCCCCCCGTCACGAACACGGTGAAGGCTTCCTCGGGAACATCCTCAAAACGTGCACAACCGGCCAGATCTTCGCGCACCGGCAGGCCCGTGTACTGCACCTTCCGTCCCGGCAGCCACTTCTCCGTCTCCTCGAAACTGACCGCCGTAGTCGACGCGTACCGCGAAAGGAACTCCACCGCCTTTCCGGGCACCGCGTTGGCCTCGTGAAGAACCACGGGGACCTGGCCGAACCTCGCCGCCATCACCGGCGGCAGGCTGGAATAGCTCCCCATGGCCAGCAGCGCATCCGGCTTCAGGCGTTTGACGCCCTTCAGGCAGGTGTAGAGAGAGCGGCCCACAGAGGGCAGCGTGCGCAAGGAGAGTTGCCGCGCCCCGGTCGAGAAAACGGGCCCGTCCCAGCTGCACAGCGTCTTGCCCTCGATGTCGCGGCCGGAGAACCACACCTCGACGGCGTGGCCGCGCCGCTTCAACTCGTTGGCCACGGCCAGACCGGGAAACACGTGCCCGCCCGTGCCGCCGCACGCCACCACAAAGTTCTTCTGTCTCATCTCACGCCCCTCGCCGCGCGCGGCGGCGGCGGAAATCGCCCACCATTTCGCGCAGCTCCTGTTTGCTGGTCAACACCATCAGCACGCCGTAGACCGCCATGCCGGCCGCCACGGTGACCCCCATGATCAGCAGCTGCGCGGTCTTGCCGGCCTCGCCGCCCGCACAGCGCGTGCCGGCCGCGAAAACGGCCCACGCGGCCAGCGCCATGCCGATCGAGCAGCCCACCGCCTTGAGCACCGGCGCCGCGATCGCCGAGAGGCGCGGCGCGCCGATCCTGCGGCGGAGCAGCACCGCCAGCGTGACGCCGTTCACCAGACTGGTCACCACCGTCGAGCCGGCGATGCCGACGTGCTTCCAGCCGTGCGGCAGAATCAGGATGCTGCTGACGTTGAGGATGATGTTCAGGAAGAGCCCCACCAGGCTCACCCGCACCGGCGTGCGCAGGTCCTGCAGGCCGTAGAACGCGGGCGTGAGCGCCTTCTGGAAGCTGAACACCAGCAGGCCGGGCGCATACGCCGCCAGCGCCCGCGCGCTCAGCACGCCCGAGACCTCGTCGAACTGGCCGCCCTTGAAGTTGTAGATCAGCGCGATCACCGGCAGCGCCAGCACCACCAGGGCGGCGGAGCAGGGCGCCATGATCACCGCCAGGTTCCGCACCGCGCGCTCCAGCGTCTCGCGCATCACGCCATAATCGCCGCCCGACGCTTGGCGCGAGAAGGTCGGCAGCAGCACCGTCATGAACGCGGTCCCGAACATGCCCAGCGGCAGGTAGACGATGCGCTCCGCGTATTCGAGCGCGGCCGGCGCCGCCGGGTCGGCCCAGAACGCCAGGAACTTGTCGACGCACACGTTGATCTGGATCAGCCCGATCCCCAAGGCGGCGGGAGCCATGAGCGTCAGCACGCGGCGCAGCTTGGGATCGCCCAGCAGCGCCGCGAAGGTGAGCCGGAAATGGAAGCCGTGCCTCCTCAGCGCCGGCAGCTGGAACAGGATCTGCGCCAGCCCCGCGAACAGGATGGCCCAGCTCAGCACCAGGATCTGGCGGTCCGGCGCGTCGCGCAGCAGCGGGCACGCCACCACCAGCGTGGCGATCCAGATGAGGTTCAGCAGGAACGGCGTCAGCGAGGAGACCCCGAACTTGCCGAGCGTGTTCAGCATGCCCGAGAGCAGCGCCGCGACGCAGATCAGCAGCGCGTACGGCAGCATGATCCGCAGCATCGGCAGCGGAATCAGCCAGCGGCTGTCGGGGGGCAGGATCCGGGCGAGCGGAAACGTCGCCAAGATGCCGGCCACGGTGATCACGCCGAGCACCGCGACCAGGAAGCTGACGACCCGCACCGCGAAGCGGTACGCGCTCTCGCGCCCCTCCTTGACCAGCGTCTCGCCGAACACCGGCACAAACGCGCTCGACAGCGCGCCCTCGCCGAACAGCCGCCTGAAGAGGTTGGGAATGATGAAGGCGATGTCGAACGCGGACTTGAGCGCCGACGTCCCGAAGAAGTAGGCCATCGCGATCTCGCGGACCAGCCCGAGCGAGCGGCTGATGGCCGTCATGAAGCTGACGACGGAGACGGAGCGCAACACGCGCGAGGGGTGCTCCGGGTCATCGGCAGGTGTCTTCGGTGCATTCAAAGCAGGACTCACGCTTTCGTTTCGGCAGGCCCATCCGACGGCTTGTGCCGGCCGTTCTTGCGGAAACAGATGTGCTCAACCGCCTCGTGGAAATTCTCCGCGCCGCTCAGCAGGTCGATGTCCACGCGCAGGTAGAAGACCGGCACCGGCGTCGTCTCCAGGCGCGGGAAGCGCACCGCGTCCTTCTCCGTGGTCAGGAGCGCGTCCGCATGCAGGTCGGAGGCCTTGTTGACGGCGTCGATGATCTCCTGCGCGTGGTAGCGGTGATGGTCCGCGTACCGCTCGCAGTAGATGACCTTGGCCCCCATCAGGCGCAGCGAGTTCTCGAAGCTCTGGGGCACGGCGATGCCGGAGAGCGACGTGACCGTGCGGCCCGTCAGCCACTCCAGCGGCACATGCTCGCCCGTGTAGACGTTCTGCAGGTAACGCGGCTTGTGGCGGCACTCGATGATTTCTGCCGTCTTGTTCAGCTCGCGGATGCGAGCCCGCAGCTCTTCGGAGCGTCCGTCCGACTTCGTGATGAAAATGAAGTCGGCCCGCTTCAGGTTGCGGATCGGCTCGCGCAGCACGCCGCGCGGCAGCATGTTGGCGTTGCCGAAGGGATTGGTCTTGTCGACCAGCACGATCTCCAGGCGGTGCCGCAACTTCTGATACTGGAACCCGTCGTCGAGGATCAGCGTGTCGCAGCCGAAGCGTTTGACCGCATAGCGGCCGCTCTTGACGCGGTTCTTGTCCACCAGCACCACCACGCCGGGCAGGTTGCTCGCGAGCATGTAGGGCTCGTCGCCGCCCATCTCGCTGTCCAGCAGCAAGTGCTTGCCGTCGCTCACCACGCGCGGCGGCTCGACCGTCACGCGGAACAGACGCTGATACCACGGCAGCTCGCGCTTGCGGTAGCCGCGGCTCAGGATCGCCACCTTGCGGCCCGACTTCTGCAGCTCGCGGGCAAAGATCTCCACCACCGGCGTTTTTCCCGTTCCGCCCGCCGTGATGTTCCCGACGCTGATCACCTGGCACCCCAGCGGATAGCGGCGGAATATGCCGAAGTCATAGAGGAACAGACGCAGGAGCACGACTCCGGTGAAGATCAGCGAGATCCCTTTGAGCGCGGCCAACAGGAGCCGGATCGGCCACGGGTGGCCCTGGTCCGCCCCCGGCTGCTGGATGATGCGGACCAGGAAGTGCTCGATCCGCTCGATTCGTTTGATTTTCGCCTTGCGCATAGTTCCCGACGGGCCGTCCCACAAAAAGGGCTTAATGATATGACATCGCCCGCCTCCTGACAACTCAACAGGTTTGAAACGGGGCGCAAAAAACTCAAAATCGCGCTCGCCAACCGGTGGCGGCGTGATAAACTGAGGGCACGATGACAAGGAGCACACCATGATCACACGAAACGGCGACATGCAGACCGAGGTCCGCGAGGGCATGCGCGGGGGAAAAGGCAGCGTCAAGCTGGAGCACTGGTTCAAGCCCGAAGCCTTCGGCGCGAAGGTCAGGCTCTGCACGCGCATGACGCTGGCGCCCGGCAGCTCAATCGGCAGCCACACGCATGAGGGCGAGGACGAGATCTACCTGATCCTCTCCGGCAGCGGCCTGATCCAAGAGAACGGCGAGTGGGTGCCGATCCGCGCGGGCGACGCCATCCTGACCGGCAAAGGCGGCACCCACGGCGTCGAGAACAACGGGGCCGAACCGCTGGTCATTGCCGCGGTCATCATGACCTACTGAGAACACCTGACATGAGCCTCCTGCCTCCCACCCTGCTTCTGCCGCAACAGACCGCCGCCAAGCCCGGCGCCGCGCTCGGCCTCGTACAGGCCGCAGCCGCTTTCGGCCCGCGCGGCCTGCTGGTGCACGGCCACTCGCTGCGCCGCTCGGGACGGCTCGACGCGATCTTGGCGAACTGCCCGCGCACGCTGTCGGTCCGGACCTGGTGCCACGCGGGCGACGAGCCCACCGTCGGCGCGGTGGAGGCCTTGCGCGCCGAGCTGCGCGCGACGCGTCCGGACTGGGTGGCGGCCGTGGGCGGCGGCAGCGTCATCGATTTGTCCAAGGCCGCGGCCGGGCTTGCCGACGCGCCCGAAAGCGCCGCGTTCTATCAGACCAACAACGCGGCTCTCCCGCCCTCGACCCTCCCCCTCATCGCGGTGCCCACCACGGCCGGCACGGGGTCCGAGGCCACGGTCGTCGCCGTGCTCACCGACCCGGAACGGACGCTCAAGCAGTCCATCCGGCACCCCTCTTACATGCCCAAGCTGGTGCTCCTCGACCCCGACCTGCTGAGCGGCTGCCCGCCCGCCACGGTCGCGGCCGCCGGGCTCGACGCCTTCATCCAGGCCTTCGAATCGTACACGAGCCGGCACGCCACGCCGTTCACGCGCGCCCTCTCGGAACTGGCGCTGGTGCGGATCGCGCACGCGCTTCAGCCGCTGTACGAGGGCGACAGCCGCGCGGCCGCCGACATGCTGGAGGCGAGCTACATCGCGGGCGTCGCGCTGTCGCACGCGCGGCTCGGCGTGATCCACGGGCTGGCCCACCCGCTCGGCGCGCGCTTCCACGCGGCCCACGGGCTGGTCTGCGCCTGCTGCCTGCCGGCCTGCCTGGCCTTCAACCGCGAGGCGGTCGCGCGCGACCTCGCCGACCTCAAGGCGCGCCACGGGCTGGACGTCGAGGCGCGCGTCGCCGCGTGGCTGGACGCGATGAGGCTCGACAACCCTTTCAAAGGGGCCGCCGTGACGGACCGCGACGCGTTCATCCGCGAAACCCTCGCCTCGGGCTCCACCGCAGCCAATCCGCGGCCCGTCACGGCCGACGACGCCGCGGCGCTGCTGGATGCCGTGCTGTCGCCTTAACCTCTCCGCCCTTCAGGAGACGCCCGTGCTTCCGATCACCGACCCCATCCTGATCTTCACCCTGCTGGCGCTGACGATGCTGGTCCTGCCGCTCTTGGCGGAGCGCCTGCGCATCCCCGACCTCGTGCTGCTGCTCGGGGCCGGCGCGCTGCTCGGGCCCAACGGCCTGGGTCTCTTGGCGCGCAACTCCGCGATCACGCTCTTCGGCAGCGTCGGCATCCTCTACATCATGTTCCTCGCGGGCCTCGAGATCGACCTGCACCGGTTCGCCAAAACGCGGGCGCGCTGCGTGGTCTTCGGCCTGCTGACCTTCGCGGTCCCGCAGGTCGTGGGCACGCTCGCCGGACGCTACGTGCTGGAGTTCGCCTGGCCGACCGCCCTGCTGCTGGCCAGCATGTTCGCCTCGCACACCCTGCTGGCCTATCCGATCGCGAGCCGGCTCGGCATCTCGCGGAGCGAGCCCGTGGCCGTGACCGTCGGCGCGACGATCATCACCGACACCCTCGCGCTGCTGGTCCTCGCGGTGATCGCAGACACCGCCCGGGGCGTCGCCCTCGGCCCCGTCTTCTGGCTGAACATCTCCGGCGGCCTGGCGGCGCTGGTGGCGCTGACGTGGTGGGGCATCCCGCTGCTGGCGCGCTGGTTCTTCAACCAGGTGACCGAGACCGGCGGGGCCCAGTTCCTGTTCGTGATCGTCACGGTGTGCGGCTGCGCCTACCTCTCGCACTTCGCCAAGATGGAGCCGATCATCGGCGCCTTCCTCGCCGGCGCCGCCTTCAACCGGCTGATCCCCGAGCACAGCTCGCTCATGAGCCGCGTGGTCTTCGCGGGCCACACGCTGTTCATCCCCTTCTTCCTGATCTCCGTCGGCATGATGGTCGATCCGCAGGCGATCGTCGCGAACCCGCGAAGCTGGTTTGTGGGCGCCGCCATGATCGTGCTCGTGGTCGCCACGAAATACGGCGCCGCCTGGCTGACCGGCCGGGCCTTCGGCTACAGCCTTGCGGCCCGGAACGTCATGTTCGGTCTCAGCGTCGTCCAGGCGGCCGCCACGCTCGCCGCCGTTCTGGTGGGCTACAACCTCCACATCTTCGACGACACGGTTCTGAACGGCGCCATCGCCATGATCGCCGTGACGTGTCCCCTCGGCGCCTGGATGGTCGACCGCCACGGACAGACCTTGGCCCGAGAGGCTCCGCCGGCCGTGCGCAGCGTGAAGTCGGACCAGCACCTGCTCGTGCCCGTCACGAATCCGGCCTTTGCCACCAAGCTGCTGGACCTGGCTTTCCTGCTGCGCGACACCGCCCGCCCCGGGTCGATCCACCCCATCACGATCGTGCGCGACGAGACCGACGTCGAGGAGGCGATGGCGAAAGGCGAGAAGCTGCTGGCGGAGTGCCTCTCCCACGCGGCCGCAGCGGAGCTGCCCGTCGAGCCGACCATCCGCGTCGACGTCAACACCTCGGACGGCATCATCCGCGCGGCCAAAGAGCTGCACATCTCTCTGGTCGTCGCCGGCTGGGGCGGCAGCCGGACGCCCAGCGCGCGGCTCTTCGGCTCGGTCATGGAGCGGCTGATCGACAACTGCCCGGCCCGGCTGCTCTTCTGCCGCCTGCCCAAGCCCCTGAACACGATGCGGAGGCTGCTCGTCCTGCTGCCCCCGCTCTCGGCCCGGCACAGCGACATGCCGCAGTTCCTGTGCGGCGCCAAACAGCTCTCGCTCCAGGTCGGCGCCGACCTGCGCCTCTATCTGACGGAGCGCGACTCGGCGGCCGTGCGCAGACAGGCCGAAGAGGCCACGCCGTCGCGCCCGCTGACCTTCATCGCGTCCGACTCGCTGGTGGCCGCCCGGACCCGGCTGCTCGACGACATTCTGCCCGACGACCTGATCCTGCTGCTCGGCGAGCGCCAGAACAGCATCTTGCGGACGCCCGCGCTCGACAAGCTGGCGACGCTGGTCCTCTCCCGGCACCCCGCCAACAACCTGCTGCTGGCCTACCCGGCGCTCGCCGCCTTTGACGCGCCCGAGCGCGACGAAGAAACGGCGCCCGGCGCCGACGCGCTCCGCGTCTGCCCGGTCGAGGTCCGCAGCGGCGCAGTCTCGGCGGACGAGTTGCTTCTGGAGATGGCCGGGCGCGCCTGCCCCGACGACACCGCCGCGGCGGATGAGGCCTGCCGGCTACTGCGCAGCGCCGCCAAGCACGACCCAGCCGAGCTGACAGCCGACACGCTCTTGCTGCACGCCCACTGCGAAGCGGTCAGCCAGCCGGTGCTGGTGATCGCCTTTGATGGCCGCGGCTGCCGCTTCCCCGGCCGGGCGGAAGGTCCGCGCCTGCTTTTGGCGCTGCTCAACCCCGCCGCCAACTCGCCGGAGCGGCACCTGAAGACGCTGGCCGAGATCGGGCGGCGCTTCCGCGACCCTCTGACGGCGGAGCGGTTGCGCCGCGCCACCAGCGCGGCCGAGATCGCCGAGCTGTTCACAGGATGACGCCGGCCGCGCAGGGCGGCGGCGGGAAAAAAGAATGCGATGGCCGCAAAGGAGCGAGTAAGCCGGATTCTGTTCACCGCCCCGAAGAGCGGCTCCGATCATTCATCTGAGCAATCTACCCGGGACCCTTTCCGGCCCTGAGGCCGGAGCGACACGGGCCGCGTCTCGTGTCCCCTATTTGATCTTGCTCCAGAGGGGGTTTGCCGTGCGGCGGCGCTCTCACGCCTGCCCGGTGGTCTCTTACACCACCTTTTCACCCTGACCCGGCGCGAACGCCGGGCGGTCTGTTTTCTGTGGCACTTTCCGTCGGCACCGATGTGGCAGTGCCTCTCCGGCCTTAACGGCCGGACCTCTTGCCCTGCGGAGTCCGGACTTTCCTCCCCTGCCGAAGCAGGAGCGACCGGTCACTGCCTTTGCGGCCACCGCAAATCGAAAATGCGGAGGCTCTGCGAAAAAAGCACGTTGCCCTGCAACGCGCCCCACCTCAAATCATATACAGGATGCGGCCGCACATCTGGCAAGCCACAATGCCCTGGTTGCGCCGGACCATCTGCCCCACAGAAGGCGGCTGCACCAGATGGCACCCGTTGCAGACGCCGTCGGGCTGCAGGCTGACCACGACCGGCCAGCGCTTGGTGCGCAGCCGCTCGTAATACAGCATCGCCTTGGGATCCACGCTCTTGGCGGCCTCGGCGCGCTGCGTCTCGGTCGTCGCCAGCTCGGCCTGAACGGCCGCCAGTCGCGCGTCGAGCTCGGCCACGTAGCCGTCCACCACCGCCTGCTCCTCTTTCAGCTTCGCGTCGGCCTCGGCCACCTTGTGCTTGACCGGGATCACATCGTCCATCGCCGCGATCTGGCGGGCCTCGTAACTCTCGATCTCGCCTTCGATCTTGGCGATCTCGAGATTGAAGATCTGGAACTCCTTGTTGGTCTTGAGCGAGACTTGGTTCTGCTTGAGCGACAGAATTTTCTCGCGCCGGGCTTTGACTTCCAGTTCCGCCTCATGGACTCTCATCTGGGCGTTTTTCAACTCCGCCTGCGCGCGGGCCAAGGCTTCGCGGGCGCCGTTCAGACGCTCCTGCTCTTGGGCTTTGCGCTGCGGAATGTCACGGATTTCCTGCTGCAGGTCGCGAACACGACCATCGATTTCCTGCAGGTCGAGCAACGGTTGAACGACACTCACTTCAACACTTCCTTCCGGATACAACTGATAAAGATCACGTATGGGTCAAGTAGACTACCCGATCACCCCTCCGGAGTCAAACACCGATATTGAAAAAAGAGGGCCCGGAGCCGAAGCTCCGAGCCCTCCGTTCGTCTCTGACAGGCGGGAACGCTTACTTCGCCGCGTCGAGCGCCTTCTCGATCTCGGCCAGCTTGGCCTTGAGCGCGAAGGGCATGCGGCTGCCGAACTTCTCGTACGACTCGGCGACCGTGGCGATCTCCTTCTTCCAGCCCTCGGCGTCCACGGAGAGCAGCGCCTCCATCGTCGCCTTCATGCAGGCCTCGTCGCGGTTCTTGTCGACGTAGCCGGTCATGTCGATGGCGTCCGGCGTGGGGAGGAAGCCGATGGCCGTCTCCTTGGCCTTGCCCTTGCCCTCGATGCGCTCGCAGACCCATTTGAGCACGCGGGCGTTGTCGCCGAAGCCGTTCCACATGAAGCCTTTTTCGTCCTTGCGGAACCAGTTCGTGAAGAACACCTTCGGGAGCTTGGTCGCATCCGTGCGCAGCGGCATGGTCAGCCAGTGCAACAGGTAGTCGGCGGCGTTGTAGCCGAAGAACGGCAGCATCGCCATCGGGTCGCGGCGCACCACGCCGACCGCGCCGATGTTGGCCGCGGTGGTCTCGGAGCCGGCCGCGGAGCCCATGAACACCGCGTGCGTCCAGTCCTTGGCCTGGTTCACCAACGGGATCACGGTCGGACGGCGGCCGCCGAACAGGAAGGCGTCGATCGGCACGCCGGCGGGATCTTCCCACTCGGACGCGATCACCGGGCACTGCGCCGCCGGAGCCGTGAAGCGGGCGTTCGGGTGCGCGGCAAGGACCTTCTTGCCCTCCTTGTCGACCTGGCCGGGAGCCCAGTCGTTGCCCTTCCAGTCGATCGCGTGCTTGGGAGCCTCGACGCCCATGCCCTCCCACCAGATGTCGCCATCGTCGGTGAGCGCGCAGTTCGTGAAGATCGTGTTCTTCGTGATCGTGCGCATCGCGTTGGGGTTGCTGTCCATCGAGGTGCCCGGCGCCACGCCGAAGAAGCCCGCTTCCGGGTTGATGGCGTAGAGGCGGCCGTCGGCGCCGATCTTCATCCAGGCGATATCGTCGCCGATGGTCTCGACCGTCCAGCCGGGGAGCTTGGGCTCCATCATGGCGAGGTTGGTCTTGCCGCAGGCGCTCGGGAACGCGGCCGAGATGTAATAGACCTTCTTCTCAGGCGAGGTGAGCTTGAGGATCAGCATGTGCTCGGCCAGCCAGCCCTCTTTGCGGGCGAGGCTCGACGCGATGCGCAGCGCCAGGCACTTCTTGCCCAGCAGCGCGTTGCCGCCGTAGCCCGAGCCGAACGACCAGATCTCGTTGGTCTCCGGGAAGTGGGCGATGTACTTCTTCTCGATCGGGGCGCAGGGCCAGGTGGAATCCTTCTGACCGGCCTTGAGCGGCGAGCCGATCGAGTGCAGGCACTTGATGTATTCGCCGTCCTTGCCCAGCTGCTTCAGCACCTTGGCGCCGACGCGGGTCATGATGTGCATGTTGACCACGACGTACGGCGAGTCGGTCAGCTCGATGCCGATCTTCGCGATCGGCGAGCCGATCGGGCCCATCGAGAAGGGAATCACGTAGAGCGTGCGGCCCTTCATGCAGCCCTTGTAGAGGCCGGTCATCGTCGCCTTCAGCTCGGCCGGAGCGACCCAGTTGTTCGTCGGGCCCGCATCCTCCTGCTTCACGGTCGCGATGTAGGTGCGGTCCTCGACGCGCGCCACGTCCGACCAGTGCGAGCGGGCCAGATAGCAGCCCGGACGCTTCTTGGGGTTCAGCTTGGTGAAGACGCCTGCCTTGACCAGGCTGTCGCACATCTCGTTGTACTCTTTCTTGGAACCGTCGCACCACACCACATTCTTCGGCTGGGCGAGCTTCGCGAAATCCTTGACCCACGCGATCAGTTCTTCGTGCTGCGTGGGGAGCTTGGCGGCAACAGCCTTCTTGGCTGTCGGTTTAGGGGACGCCTTACAGGCGCATTTGGCTGTTTTCTTGCAGGCCATCTTGGAGTCTCCATGCTTGTCGTTTTGTCACTTTCGCGACCAACGCCATGCTCCGGGCATGACGGACCGGAAAGTTGGCGGAGTATGATACACATTTTAGGCCTCTTCGGCAAGCGAAACGAAAACGTGCCCAAAAAATCGCGGAATCGGCCGACAAACACGCTTGTTTGCGCATCCCCCCGCGGCCTATAATCCCCCAAGCCTCTCCAAGAACGCGTGTTCACGGAGTGCCCTCACCCCGTTCTTTTCAGGTTCCCTTATGACATACGCAACCTGCCGACGCCTGCGCCTGCTCGCCCTCCTGCTCTCGGCGACCGGCGCCGCCGCCGTCCCCGCCCGGCCGCCGGACGTGGACCGCATCCTCTTCGTCAAGCGCTTCACCTACGACGCCAACCACTACTACACGGAGTTCATCAACAGCACCTGGCGACCCGGCGGAGGACTCTTCGCGCTCGACCTGCGCACGGGGCAGGTCCGCGACCTGGTCCCGGACCTCGCCTCAGGCGTCCTCGAACGCTTCGATCTCTCCTTCGACGCCCGGCGCGTGGTCTTCGCCTGGAAGCGGGGGCCCCAAGACGGGTACCGGATCTATGAGGTGGCGGTGGACGGCTCGGGCCTGCGCCAGCTGACCTTCCCCCCGGACGACGAGGCCGACCTGGTGAAGGCCTACCGCACCGACCCCAACTACCACCACGGCACCGACGACCTCTGCCCCTGCTACCTGCCCGACGGCGGCATCGCGTTCGTGTCCACACGGTGCCGGTACGGCGTCTTGTGCGACCCCTCTGACAACTTCACCACCACGGTCCTCTACCGCATGGACGCGGACGGCCAGCGCCTGACGCGCCTGAGCAACAGTTCGCTCAGCGAAACCGGCCCTTCCATGCTGCCCGACGGACGGATCCTCTACACGCGCTGGGAGTATGTGGACAAGGGCGCCGTCAGTGTCAAAGGGCTCTGGGCCATGCGGCCGGACGGCACCGCCTCATCCGAAATCTTCGGCAACGACATCGCCCTGCCGCCGACCCTCAACTTCGGGCGTGCGATCCCCGGCATGCCCCACGGCTACGTGGTCACCGGCGTGCCGCACTACCCGAACAACAACGTCGGCACCGTCATCCGCCTCGACCTCACCCGGCCGATCCGCACCCGCGAGCCCATGACCTGGCTGACCCCGGCCGTCGACATCCGCGACGAGGGCGGCTTCCACTTCGCAGACGCGGACGGCGCGTGGGCGCAGGACAAGACCGGCTCAGGGCCGCTCTTTGCCGATCCCTATCCGCTCTCCGCCTCAAGCATCCTCGTCGCGCACAAACCGGCCGGGGCGCCCTGGCAAGCGCCCGCCGGCTACGCGCTCGCCCTGCTGGACGACCGCGGCGCCGTCCGCGAGCTCTACCGCGACCCGGCCATCTCGTGCTGGCGCCCCATGCCGCTGCGGCCGCGCCCCGTGCCGCCCGTGGCCAGTTCGCCCGTCGACCCCGTTTACGCGGCCCGCAACGAAGCCGTCTGCCTGGTGGCGGACATCTACCACGGCCTCGAAAACGTGCCGCGCGGCACGGTCAAAGCCCTCCGCGTCCTGGAGCAGATCCCGCGCCCCTGGGCCGCGCACTGCGCCGCCAACCGCGACGAGTACGACCAGCAGCACATCGTCATCTCCAAAGACACGCATCTGGCGCTCAAAGTCCAGCACGGCATCGTGCCCGTCGAAGCGGACGGCTCGGCGCACTTCGTCGTACCGGCCGACGCGAACATCCTCCTGCAGGCCTTGGACGGAAACGGGCTCGCCGTGCAGACCGAACGCACCTTTGTGAACTACCGCCCCGGCGAGCGGCGCGCCTGCATCGGTTGCCACGAAACGCCCGAAAGCGCCATGCGCCAAACCGCACCCGCGGGCGGCGAGAAAGACCCGCAGGCCTTCCGCCGCGCCCCCTCGCTCCCCGGCCCCCAACCGGGAGAGAGCTGCGGACAGCGCACACTGCACTATCCCGCCGATGTCCAACCGCTCTTCGACCGGCTCTGCGTCGCCTGCCACGGCTGCGGCGCAACGCTTGCGGGCGGGCTTGATCTGCGCGGCACGCCCACGCGCAAATTCAGCGTCTCCTACGAATCGCTCGTGCCGGAGCGAAGGAAGGGAAAGGAGAACCGCGACCGCGGGCTGCTGGGCCTGGTGATCGGCGAGAACCACCCCAAGACCGGCCACGTGGAGTACCTGCCCGCAGGCTCGCTGGGCGCGCGCACCAGCGTGCTGGCCGCGATGCTCAGCCACGGACGCATCACCCTGGCGGACACGGCCCAACAGGCTCGCGCCGCACGCCTGGCGAAGCAGCATGCCGATGTCGCCGCCAAAGTGACCTCCGCCGAGTTTCAGCGCCTGACGACCTGGATCGACACCAACTGCCAGTATTACGGCAGCTACTGGGGCCGGCGCGACCTGTGCTTCAAAGACGCGCCGGACTTCCGCCCCGTCCCGACCTTCGACGAGGCCCGCCGCACCACGCCGCCTGCTCAGTAAACCAGCTTGCGGAAATCCTTGACCGTGTGGAACGTGATGAGGTTGCCGTCGTGCGCCGAATGCGCGCGGCTGTCGCCGCTGCGCGACAGCACACAGAGGTTCTCGCCGTCGATGGCCATCGACGCGTAATGGCGAGCCTGCTGAGGCGTGTCGCCCACGGCCACCAGCCCCGCGAAGCACCAGTCCACCATATTCCGGGAGAAGTGCAGCTGCAGGCGGTGACGCTCGTTGTTGGGCAGGTTGTAGCGGTTCTCGGGCAGGCGGTCCGCGCGGGTCATCGAGTCGGTCGCCTGCGAGCTCAGCAGCCAGTACAGACGGGTCACCTCGTCGTAGAGCACATGGAAGCGCATCTGTCCTCCCGGACAAGGCAGGAAGAGCGCGGTCTTTCCGGACGGCACTTTTTCAAGCATCGTCGTCAGACTGCCGTCCGCGCCCTCCACCACCTTTGCCACCGCCGCATAACCGGTCCCGCCGGTGTGCGACCGCGCCCACAGGTGAAACGTCTTGCCGGCCGGATCGAACCAGACGTGGTCGGGGTCCTTGAACTGCACCACGTTCGTCTCGAGCCAGCCGATCGGCGCGCTGTTGCGCTTCGGCGCGGGCAGCGCGCCCCTGGGATAGGCCGAGGCGTAAAACGGCACGCCGAAGAAGTCGATCGCGGGATCGGTTTCGATCCCCGGGATCGTGTCGTGGAACGACAGCTCGGAGGCAAAGGTCCAGTTCTCCCGCCGCGTCAGATCCGCCTCCGTCCGGCCGCGCATCAGCACCGGCGCGAGCTCGCCGACCGGCCACGACTTGATCCGGTTGGTCACGCGCCGCTCCATCACCAGATAGACGCAGCCGTTGGCGGTCCAGACGTTGCAGGCCGACTGGTGCCAGCTCTGCCCGTCGGTCAGCTTGGACGGCTCGCCCCACGTGTCGCCGCTGTCGTCCGAACGGATCACCGCGAGGTCCCCCGACTGACCGAGCACATACAGGGCTTTCCCCGCCACAAAGGGACGCGCGTGCTGAAACGGAAAGGTCGCGCGCTGGGACCAGCTCTTGCCGTGGTCGTCCGAAACGAACACGCGCCCGCGCGGCTCGCCTTTCTTGAGCCCTTTGCCGCCGAAGTCCATCGTGGCGACCAGCCTTCCGCTCTCCAGCCGCGCCAGCCCCGGCGTGTAGCAGTACACGTCCGCAGGCGACGGCGACTCGCACACGACCACGTAGTCGTTGGCCAGCGGACGCACCGCGCCCTGCGCCTGTGCGACCCCCGCACACGCGCAGATCCCCAACACCGCCATCCATCTCGTCATGAGCGCCTCCCTTTTCCCGCCCATTATAGCGGGCACACGGCTCGCGCCAAGCACGGCGCGATGTCCTGCGCTTTCGCCGTCATGTCTCCGGATTGCACGCCGTGCCGGTCAGCGCTGCGGCTTGGCCCGCAGAATGCAGTTGCGCACCGAGTCCGCCACATAGAGGTTCCCCGCGCGGTCCACGGCCAACCCCGTCACGAGCCAGCCCGCGCCGCCCATCGCCCACTCGCAGCCGCCCACCCGGGCCGCTTCGCCGCCCGGCGTGATGCGCCACAGGAGATGGCGCGCGCGGTCCGCCACAAACAGGTTCCCCGCGCGGTCAACCGCAAGGCCGTCGAGCCGCCCGAAGCGCACGCCGTCGACGGCGAGCGTGGTGACACCGCCCTGCGGCGTGACCACGCGGATCCGCTCCCCGTCCGCCACGTAAAGCGTGCCGTGCCGGTCTGCGGCGAGCGCGGTCGGCTCCATGAAGCGGGCCGCGGCGCCTGCTCCGTCAAAACAGCCCACGCTTCCCGCGCGTCCCGCCAGCGTCGTGACCTCGCCCTGCGGCGAGACCTTACGGATCGTGCGGTTGTTGCAGTCCGCGACATAGACGGAGCCGTCCGCGCCCACCGCGACGCCCGGCACAAAGTGGAAGCGCGCCGCCTCCCCGCGCCCGTCCGCGCTGCCGCGCTGGCCGGCGCATCCCGCCAGCGGATCGAGCGCGCCGGTCGACGGGTCCGCTTTCCAGAGCACATGGGCGCTGTCCGACACGTAGCACGTGCCGGAGCGGTCCACGCCGATCCCCACGGGCGCGCGCAGCCGGGCGCCCGCACCCGCCAACGTGGTGACCGCCCCCGACGGCGAAAGGCGCCGCACCGCCCCGTCGCCGCCGCACGCCACATACACCGAGCCGTCCGCGGCCGCCGCGAGCGACTGCGGCCCCGCCAGCCGGGCCTCGCGGCCTTGGCCGTCGACACTTCCCGACACGCCCGGCTCTCCGGCGAACACCTCCCAGACATACGGAACGACGGGCACCGACGCTGGCCGGCTCGGCGGCGCAGGCTTGGCTGGGGCGCCGCAGGCCGACACGCTCTGCCGCAGGACGCGCGGCTGTCCGGCCACGACGCGGTTGTTGCAGGCGTCCGCCACATAGAGGGTGCCGTCCGGCCCCGTGGCCACGCCCGAGGGCTGGGCAAACAGCGCCGCCGCGCCGAGACCCTCCGCCGCACTCATCACGTTGGGCCTGCCGCCCAGCGTCGTCACCTCGCCTCCCGGCGTCACGCGGCGAACCAGGTGGTTGTCGCGATCCATCACGATCAGGTTGCCCGCCGCGTCCACCGCCAGGTCGGCCGGCCCGTTGAACCGCGCCAAAACCCCTGCGCCGTCCGCAAACCCCTTGATGCCGGCACATCCGGCAAGCGTCGTCACCTCG
>Ga0209066_10000910_pt1 | contig 40799 bp, 33 predicted proteins | sample All_14_2_FD_187198 | JGI IMG/M metagenome (GOLD analysis project Ga0209066, IMG submission 187198) | Freshwater microbial communities in response to fracking from Pennsylvania, USA - Allegheny Zone_MetaG_DW_15 (SPAdes) (version 2) ... | reverse complement strand
GGCAAGCACGGGAGCGCATCGCCGATCAAAATGCGCTATGACGGCTCAAGAGACCAAGGCTTATACATAGGGAAGGCTTCGCGCGTGACAAGCGGCAAGGCAGCGGAAAACACGGCCCGTCAGGCCCATCAGCGCCCCCTCAAAAAGGGCGATCATCTCTTTTTGATCGATGGCTCGGGCTATATTTTTCGCGCCTATCACGCCTTGCCCCCCTTGACGCGCAAATCCGATGGCTTGCCGACAGGCGCGGTCTCGGGTTTTTGCAACATGCTCTACAAGTTCATCGAGGACACAAAGGACGAGTTTGAACCGACCCATCTCGCCGTCATTTTTGATGCCTCTGCCAAGACGTTCCGCAACGCTATCTATCCCGCTTACAAGGCCAATCGTCCGCCGCCACCCGAGGACCTGGTGCCGCAATTCGCGCTGGTGCGCGATGCGGTGCGCGCTTTCTCCGTGCCCTCGATCGAGATGCAAGGCTATGAAGCCGATGACCTGATCGCCACCTATGCGCGGCTCGCGCGCGAGGCCGGTGCGCGTGTCACCATCGTATCCTCCGACAAGGATCTGATGCAGCTCATCAACGATGATGTCGACATGCTCGACACGATGAAGCTGAAAACCATCACCCATGAAGGCGTTGTCGAAAAGTTTGGCGTCGGTCCCGACAAGGTGATCGAGGTGCAGGCGCTCGCAGGCGATAGCGTTGACAATGTCCCCGGTGTCCCCGGCATCGGCATCAAGACGGCCGCCCTGCTGATCAACGAGTTTGGTGATCTTGAAACGCTTCTCGCGCGTGCGGGCGAAATCAAGCAGCAGAAACGTCGCGAGAGTCTCATCGAGTTTGCCGATCAGGCGCGCATTTCGCGGCGCCTCGTCGAGCTTGAAAAGAATGTCCCCATCGAAGTCCCGCTCGAAGCCATGGGACTTGCCGAACCTGATCCCGAAAAGCTCATCGCCTTCCTGAAGGACATGGAATTCACCACGCTGACGCGCCGCGTCGCCGAGCGTTTCGGCGTCGACATGGAGAAGATCGCGCCGGCGGGCGAGCACCCCGCAGCCGCCGCAATCCCGGCTGAAGCAGCACCGGCACAGCCACCGCGTCACGATACGCGTGCCATGGCGCCTGGCGGCACATTGGGCGCGACCTTGTCGGGTCTTGATGTGTCTTTCGCGCAAGCCAGACATATCGGTGTGACGAAAGCAGATGATCTGAAGCAATGGGTCGCGCGCGCCACCGATCAGGGCTTTGTCGCTGTTGATACCGAAACGGATTCACTCGATATCATGCAGGCGCGTCTTGTCGGCGTGTCGCTGGCGCTTCTCCCCGGTGAAGCCTGCTACATCCCGTTGCAGCATGGCGCGGGCAGCGGGCTCGATTTCGGCAATGCCGGCGCGGTTGAACAGATCCCGCTCAAGGACGCCCTCGCGATTTTGAAGCCGCTTCTTGAAGACCCCTCCGTCCTCAAGATCGGTCAGAACCTGAAGTTCGATATGGGCGTCTTTGCCCAGCATGGCATCATGCTCGCCCCGCTCGATGACACGATGCACATGTCCTATGCGCTGGATGCCGGACGTCATGGGCACGGCATGGATGAGCTCTCCGAAATCCATCTCGGCCATACACCGATCACCTTCAAGGAAGTTGCAGGCAGCGGCAAATCGCAGATCACCTTCGATCAGGTGCCCGTCGAAAAAGCCATTGCCTATGCGGCTGAAGATGCCGATGTCACATTGCGGCTCTGGCATATTCTCAAACCGCGTCTCATCGCCGAACGCAAGGTGACGCTTTATGAAACGCTGGAGCGCCCGCTCGTGCCCGTCGTCGTCGAGATGGAGCGGGCAGGCATCAAGGTCGACAAGGCCGTGCTGGCGCGGCTCTCCGCCGATTTCGCGCAGAAAATGGCGCAATATGAAGACGAGATTTATGAGCTGGCGGGTGAGCGTTTCAATATTGCGTCGCCCAAGCAGCTTGGCGAAATCCTCTTTGACAGGATGAGCCTTGACGGCGGCAAGAAAACCAAGACAGGCGCCTGGTCAACGGATGCCGACACGCTCGAAACGCTTGCCGCGCAAGGTCACGACCTGCCCCAACGCGTACTGGACTGGCGCGGGCTATCCAAGCTCAAAAGCACCTACACAGACGCCTTGCCGGGCTACATCAATCCGCAAACAGGCCGCGTGCACACATCCTATGCGCTCGCCGCCACCTCGACCGGGCGTCTGGCTTCCTCCGATCCCAATCTGCAGAACATTCCGGTGCGCAGTGAAGATGGCCGAAAGATCAGAACCGCCTTCATAGCCGAACCGGGCAACAAGCTCATCTCGGCAGATTACAGCCAGATCGAACTGCGCCTGCTCGCGCATATTGCCGACATCCCCGCGCTCAAGAAAGCCTTTGCCCAGGGGCTTGATATTCACGCCATGACGGCAAGCGAGATATTCGGTGTGCCCGTCGAAGGCATGGACCCCGCCGTGCGCCGCCGCGCCAAGGCCATCAATTTCGGCATCGTTTATGGCATCTCGGCTTTTGGTCTGGCCAATCAGCTCGGCATTTCGCGCGGTGAAGCAGGCGCCTATATCGATGCCTATTTCGCCAGGTTCCCCGGCATCCGCGCCTACATGGATGAGACCAGGGCGGGCGCGCACAAGAACGGCTATGTCGAAACGATTTTTGGTCGCCGCATCCATCTGCCCTCGATCAATTCATCCTCTCAGGCCGAACGCAGCTTCATGGAACGCGCCGCCATCAATGCCCCCATTCAGGGCTCGGCGGCCGACATCATCCGGCGCGCCATGATCGCCATGCCCGATGCCCTGAAGGCGGCCAAGCTCTCCGCCCGCATGTTGTTGCAGGTGCATGACGAATTGATCTTTGAAGCGCCAGATGGCGAAACGGACGCGACGATCAACCTCGTCTCACGCGTCATGTCGAAAGCGGCAGAGCCAGCCCTGATGCTTTCCGTGCCGCTGGAAGTCGATGCCCGCGCCGCCAATAATTGGGACGAGGCGCATTAACGAAATGAGCATTGAGTCGAAGAACGAGAGCACAGCACCAGAGCCTGACGCCCGATCCTTCGGCTGGCAGACGCGGCTCGTCCTTGCATCGCCGCTCAATCTCTTCTGGACCGGCGCGATCTTTGCGTTCCTGGTCTATGTGAGCTTTCTTCTCTGTGCTGCATGGAACGATGTTCCGGTTGTCGTCGAGCGCGCCGGCGACCCAACACTCTCCGCAGATGCCTGGACGGCATTATGCATGGCGTTGCTGTGGTGGAGCATTCTCAGCATTGGCCAGTACACGCGGACGGGAAATCTTGCAGATGCATGGGAACTTGTGCGCCTGGGGATCCCCATCAAAACCGAAAGACTCGATGGTCTGGAGCGCGGACCGACGCGCCGCGCCAATCGACGCGCCTTCCTGTTTGGCGTCGTTGGCGTCGTCGCCGGCATGGTCTTCTACACACAGGTTTACAAACCAAACGGTCATTCTGTCAGCGTCGAAACGGCAACAGTGACTTCAGCCTGGTTCTTCCTGATGACAGCGGCCCTGTTCGGCGAAATTTTTCGCAGCCTGTCCTTTCTGCGAACCGACACATCGGTTTTTCTCAGTGACCTCGATCATCGCGTGCCGATCGATCTGCTCGACATATCCAAGCTCGATGGCTTCGGTCGCATCGCGCTTCGCGGCGCATTGCCCTGGCTTGTGACCGGCACCATCGTGCTCCTGCTGCTGCTTGGACAGAACTCGACGGAACTCTTTCTCCCCCTGATAGGCGGACTCATTCTGAGTGCAACGGTCGTTTTTGCCTGGCCCATGTGGAGTGTTCATCGCTTGATCGATAGGGCGAAGAAGATGGAGCTCGCAAGGCTCCGGCGTGAAATCGTCGAGACGCGGGCGGCATTTGAAATGCCGGGTCAGGTGGGCGAGCGCGCCGCCGCACGACTCGCCGCCCTGTTGGCATTGGAAACCCGCGTGGAACATGCGCGTGAATGGCCCCTCGACATGCCAACCATCTTCCGCTTCAGCATCTATCTTGCGCTGCCGCTGGGCTCATGGCTCGGTGGTGCCGTGGTGGAGCGGATTCTGGCACTGGTCATGGGATGAAAGTCACGTTTGCATCAGACAGCCCGAATTGTCCGGAACGGCCGTGAGTCAAATAGGCTGCCGCGCTTCGGCCAGTTTTCCGGCTCCATCCAGCGGATAGACCGTGGCACGAGGCAGCGTGTAGGCGGTGATCGCGTTCATGCCCGGCCTCGTTTGTTATGCCGCGTTCCTGCTTGCGATGATCCTGCGACCCGCCCGCGCAAAAGAAAAGCCCGGAAGGTGTCTTCCGGGCTTTCATGTCCTGGTTGGCCGGGTAGTTATTCGGCGGCCTTTTTCGTGCCCGGTGCGGCATCGCGCACATCGGGGTCCACATGCGCATTGAATTTGGCGAAGTTCTCGATGAACATTTTCACCACTTTCTGCGCCTGCGCGTCATAGCCAGCCTTGTCGGCCCATGTGTCGCGCGGGTTGAGGATTTTCGTGTCGACGCCAGGGACGCCGACCGGCACTTCAAAGCCGAAATTGGCATCGGTGCGGAACTCAACCCTGGAAAGCGACCCGTCAAGCGCGGCGGCGAGCAGGGCGCGTGTCGCCTTGATCGGCATGCGCGAGCCAACGCCATAAGCCCCGCCCGTCCAGCCCGTATTGACGAGCCAGCAGTCAACCTTGTGCTCGGCAATAAGCGCGCGCAGGAGATTGCCATATTCGGTGGGGTGGCGCGACATGAAGGGGCCGCCAAAGCAGGTCGAGAAAGTGGCTTCAGGTTCGGTCACGCCTTTTTCTGTACCCGCGACCTTGGCCGTATAGCCCGACAGGAAATGATACATCGCCTGGCTCGGTGTGAGCTTGGAGATGGGTGGCAGAACACCAAAGGCGTCAGCGGTCAGCATGATGATGTTCTTCGGGTGGCCGCCCGTGCCTGTCTCGCTCGCATTCGGAATGAAGGAGAGCGGATAGGCGCCGCGGCTGTTTTCGGCGAGCGCCGCGCTGTCGAGATCAAGCTCGCGCGTGGCCTCATCCATCACCACATTTTCAAGCACGGTGCCGAAGCGCTTGGTGACAGCATAGATTTCCGGTTCGGCTTCAGCCGAGAGTTTGATCATCTTGGCATAGCAGCCGCCTTCAAAATTGAAGACGCCGTTTTCCGACCAGCCATGTTCATCGTCGCCAATCAGCGTGCGCGAGGCATCGGCCGAGAGCGTTGTCTTGCCAGTGCCGGAAAGGCCGAAGAAAATCGCCGTGTCGCCCTTGGGGCCTATATTGGCCGAGCAATGCATCGGCATCACGCGCTTGGGCGGCAATTCATAGTTCAGCATCGAGAAGACCGACTTCTTGATTTCGCCGGCATAGGAGGTGTTGGCGATCAGCACGATTCGCTGGATGAAATCGCAGGCGATGACGGTCGAGGTGCGAACGCCATAGCGTGCCGGATCGGCTTCAAAGCTTGGCAGGTCGATGATGGTGAATTCAGGAAGGAAATCGGCAAGTTCTTGCGCGGTTGGCTCGATCAGCAGGTTCTGGATGAACAGCGAGTGCCAGGCATATTCGGAGTAGATGCGTGTCGCCAGACGATGGGTCTTGTCGGCGCCACCAAAGAGATCCTGAATGAAGAGTTCCTTGCCTTCGGCATGTTTGAGCATGTCCTGATGGAGAAGATCAAAGGCTTCGCGGGTCATGCCCTTGTTATTGTCCCACCAGACGGTGTTTTCGGTATTGGCATCGCGGACAATGAATTTGTCTTTCGCCGAGCGGCCCGTATGCACGCCGGTCTTGACCACGAAGGGACCGTTCGCTGCGACATGGCCCTCACCCCGGCGAATGGCTTCTTCATAAAGCGCGGCAGGACGACAGTTCCAATGCGCCGCGGCCAGATTTTTGAAACCGCTCACGGCAACGCCGTGTTTGCTGATATGTGGGCCGGTCTGTTTCACGTCTCGCTCCTAATTCCCCGAGGGGGCACAGTCCCCGATATGCGACCGGAGCCGCATCTCACTCGGTTTTGACAACCTGTTGCGGTAACGCCCGCCAGCTTCTTCAAGCAAAAGCGGGGCCAGCCAGTGGGCATGAAGCAAGTCCACCTCATATGCGGCCGGGCGGTGCCCGAAAATCGGCGCCAACATAGTTCTGTCACCAGGGACGTGCAACTGCTTTGCAAACCGGAATGAAGGGATGCGGCGTTCTGGCGACATGGCGAAATTGCTTTTGCCATGTCGCCGTTCTTCTCGGGGGGGTGCCACGGCCCCGTGTTCAATTTTCCGATGGGAAAATAAAGCGCGGAAATGCCTTGAGCATGGTTCATTTGACGCGCAGCGTGCAGTCGCGCCTCAGCTGTGGCACGATCAGACAGATCGTGAGCAGGCCCTTCTTGTGCGTAGCGTCAATGCCCTCAAGTCCCTATAATGCCGCCACAATTTGGGCCCAAAGCCCTCTTAATTCTCACTCAGCCGCAGCATGAAGCCGCAAGCAAGAGCCAAGAGGATAAAGGGGCGTGCCATGACCCAGACAGCAATAGAGATGAGCCAGAAAGGGCGAGCCCATATGCCGACCATTGCGCTGGTAGATGACGACCGCAACATTCTCACCTCTGTGAGCATGGCGCTGGAGGCCGAAGGCTATCACGTCCAGACCTATACGGACGGTGCGGCAGCGCTGGCCGGTCTGGCCACCAATCCGCCGGATGTGGCCGTTTTTGACATCAAGATGCCCCGCATGGATGGCATGGAACTCCTGCGACGTCTGCGCCAGAAATCTGATCTGCCGGTGATTTTCCTCACCTCCAGGGACGATGAGATCGACGAGCTCTTCGGTCTGAAAATGGGCGCTGATGATTATATTCGCAAACCCTTTTCCCAGCGCCTGCTCGTTGAGCGTGTCAAAGCCGTGCTTCGCCGCGTTCAGCCAAAGATTGAAGGGGCGCCTGCCGAGACGGGTGAAAAACAGGCTGTGCTGGAGCGCGGTCCCTTGCGTCTGGACCCGGAACGCCATTCCTGTACCTGGGACAACAAGCAGGTCGTCCTTACCGTGACTGAATTTCTCATCCTGCATGCGCTCGCCCAGCGGCCTGGCTATGTCAAAAGCCGCGATGCGTTGATGGATGCGGCCTATGACGATCAGGTTTATGTCGATGATCGCACCATCGACAGCCATATCAAAAGGTTGCGCAAGAAGTTCAAGGAAGTTGATGATGACTTCGATGCCATCGAAACGCTTTACGGCGTGGGCTATCGCTATCGGGAAGCATGATCGTCCTCAAGCCGCATTGCCGGTCCTCTGAAAGGTCTGCACGCGCGCATGACAAGTCTGATCGATGAGGAAACGGCACAGCGTCGTGCGCGCGAAGCGATGCGCGCAAGGGACAATGCCGCCGATCTGCGACAGCTGACAAGACCACTTGACCCCAGCAGTTGGCGGGGGCGCATATCGGCATTCCTGGCGATGGGGCGCAACCTTCTCTCGCGCGGACGCTTCTCCAGCCTCACACGCCGCATTGTTGTCTTCAATGTCGTGGGGCTGTTCGTTCTCGTTGGCGGCATTCTCTATCTCAACCAGTTTCGAGAAGGCCTGATTGATGCGCGCCGCCAGAGCCTTTTGACCCAGGCCGAAATCATCGCAGGTGCGATTGCGCAAAGCGCGACGACCAGTTCCGATTCAGATGTTATCGACCCGCTTTCGGGCGGTCGATTTGCCGTCCCCCTTCCGCCGGAAGGAGATGGCTCGGACGCGCGGCAAAAGCCTGAACTCATTCTCCCGATCATTCCGGAAAATGCCGCGCCAATCTTGCGCCGCCTCGTTGTACCTACGCAGACACGCGCCCGCCTCTACGACAAAGACGGCTGGCTCATTCTGGATTCGCGCCGCCTCACAGCGTCAGGCCAGATCATCGCATTTGAACTTCCCCCGCCGGAAGATGCCGATGAGCGGGGCATAGGCACCCGCATCCTCGATTGGCTGTCGCGCTTGTTGCCGGGGCAGAATCTCGAACGCTTCCGCGACGCAGGCAGTCAGAACGGCACCATTTATGATGAAGTCAAGGCAGCGCTTTCCGGTCTGCCATCCAGTCAGGAACGCATCAATGATCGCGGCGAGTTGATTGTCTCGGTCGCCGTTCCGATCCAGCGCTACCGCGCCGTGCTTGGCGCCTTGATGCTATCCACCAAAGGCGGTGACATCGACTCGATTGTGCGCGCTGAACGATGGGCCATCGTTCAGGTTTTTTTCGTCGCGCTCGGGGTCACGATCCTGCTCTCGGTACTTCTCGCGGGCACAATTGCTGAGCCGGTCCGTCGTCTTGCCGAAGCCGCCGAGATCGTGCGCCGTGGCAAACAGGGCCGTATGCAAATTCCTGACTTCACCGAACGCCGCGACGAGATCGGTGAATTGTCAGGTGCCCTGCGCGACATGACCAATGCGCTTTATAACCGCATCGATGCGATTGAAAGTTTTGCCGCCGATGTCGCCCATGAACTGAAAAATCCCCTGACCTCGTTGCGCAGCGCCATCGAGACATTCCGTTATGCCAAGGATGACAAATCAAAAGATCGTTTGATGGAAATCATCCAGGACGATGTGAAGCGCATTGATCGCCTTATCAGTGACATTTCAAATGCCTCGCGACTGGACGCCGAATTGTCACGTGAAGAAATGGATACCGTGAATATCGCGACCCTGCTGGAGACAGTCTGCGATCTGTTCAACGAAACCGGCGTCACGGATTCAGTGCGCGTCAAGCTCACCATCGAGCCCGGCGCCCGTGGTCGCGAAGCCATGATCGTCAAGGGATTTGATATGCGTCTGGGTCAGGTCATTCGCAATCTGATCGACAATGCGATCTCCTTCAGCCCGCCCGAGGGCATCGTCAAAGTCATCGCCCATCAGGAAAACGGAAATATTGTCATCGAAGTCATCGATCAGGGTTCCGGCATCGCGCCAGAAAATTTTGAGCGCATCTTTGACCGGTTTCATACCGACCGCCCCGACAGTTTTGGCAAACATTCAGGCCTGGGGCTCGCGATCTCGCGCCAGATTGTTGAGGCCCATCTCGGCAAGATCACCGCCGGCAATGATCTCGATACAAGTGTGACCCCGCCCGTTATTCGCGGCGCCCGCTTTGTCGTGGAGTTGCCAGTGGTCAGGACGGTGTGACCTCATGGCGTCACCGCATGGCACATCGACATCCATCACCCTGCACGGCACCTGCCTCGCACTGGGCGGTCGGGCTGTTGTGTTGCGCGGTCCGTCTGGTGCGGGGAAATCGGATCTGGCTTGGCGTTTCCTGAGCAGCGACGCCACCGGCGCGGCGCGTCTCGTCGCTGATGATCAGGTCAAGGTCATGCGGGAGGGGCCAAAACTTGTCGCCAGCGCCCCCGCCATCCTGGCCGGACTTCTTGAAATCCGGGGACTGGGCCTCATTCATATGCCGGTCGTGAGCCGGGCCGAACTGGTATTGATTGTCGATCTCGTGTCCCGCGAGTCGGTATCGCGTATTGCAGAGCGGCATTATGACGAAATATTGGGCATGCCTTTGCCTGTCCTGAAGCTTCATGCTTTTGAGGGCACGGCTGCGCAAAAGCTGGCTCTGGCGCTCGATTTTATCCCCGATTATGGCTTTCCCGGCGATGATGGCCGCATTGGTGGACACTGATAGCCCAAAAATGTTGCGCTGCAACGCTTGTCATTTTTACGAAAATGAGGTCACGATACGCCCTCCCGCGGGGGCGTGTCGCCAGCCTTCCGTCACATGGATGATGGAAAGCGGCAAAGAGGGCTTTGAATGATCGGACTCGTACTCGTGACGCATGGCCAGTTGGCCAGTCAGTTCGTCGCGGCAATGGAACATGTTGTTGGACCGCAAAAGCAGGTCGCCTCTATTTGCATAGGGCCAGACGACGACATGGAACAGCGCCGGAAGGATATTCTGGAAGCTGTCGCCGCGTCCGATTCTGGCGATGGCGTCATTCTGTTGACGGATATGTTTGGCGGCACGCCGTCCAATCTCGCAATATCGGTTATGGACAAGGCCCGCGTGGAAGTGATCGCAGGCGTCAATCTGCCGATGCTCATCAAGCTGGCCAGCGTGCGCGATGACACGAAGCTCGGCGCGGCCGTTGATCTTGCGCAGGAATCAGGCCGCAAATACATCTCCATTGCCAGTCGCGTACTCGCGGGCGACGGGGCCTGATGAATGTCAGCCGAACCCGATAAACTGCGGCCTGCCGTCGTTCGTCGCCTCGAAATCGTCAATACGCGCGGTCTTCATGCCCGCGCATCGGCCAAATTCGTGCAATGCGCCGAACAGTTCGAGGCCGACATCACGGTCTCCCGTGAAGGCCAGTCCGTACCGGGCACCTCGATCATGGGTCTCATGATGCTGGCGGCGGCGCCCGGTTGCTGCATTGAGGTTGCTGCGAGCGGACCGCAGGCCGAGGCGGCAGTGGAGGCGCTCGCCGCTCTGGTTGCCGATGGTTTTGGTGAGCGCGATTAGGCCACGCCAAACAAACATATAAACATTTCTTTATATCTTCTTGCCGTTCCCTTCCTGCCTTGTTATAACGCCCGCCATTGAAATGATGGTCAGCGCTGCCTGCCGGGGCATACCCATGGGCTTGGTCTGGCGACCGTCCAGCCAAGGAGCCTCGGGCCATGAGCAATGATTATCTCGTCAAAGACATCAATCTGGCCGATTGGGGTCGCAAGGAAATCGACATCGCCGAAACCGAGATGCCGGGCCTCATGGCGACGCGCGAAGAGTTTGGCACAGCCAAGCCCTTGAAGGGCGCGCGCATTGCCGGCTCGCTGCACATGACCATTCAGACGGCTGTGCTCATCGAGACGCTGGCTGAACTTGGCGCCGATATCCGCTGGGCCTCGTGCAACATCTATTCAACCCAGGACCATGCAGCCGCTGCCATCGCCGCACGCGGTATTCCGGTTTTCGCCATCAAGGGTGAAACGCTTGAGGAATATTGGGAATATACTCACCGCATTTTTGAATGGGCCGATGGCGGCGCGCCGAACATGATCCTTGATGATGGCGGCGACGCAACGCTGCTCATTCATCTCGGCAAGCGCGCCGAAGAAGGCGATGTCGCCTTCCTCGAAACAGCGGGCAATGAGGAAGAAGAAGTTCTCTTCGCGGCAATCAAGCGTCGCCTGAAGCACAAGCCCGGTTTTTATTCGGCAATCGCCAAGTCCATCAAGGGCGTGACGGAAGAAACCACGACGGGCGTGCATCGTCTTTATGAAATGCAGAAAAAGGGCCAGCTTCTCTGGCCTGCAATCAACGTCAATGACAGTGTCACCAAGTCGAAGTTCGACAATCTCTATGGCTGCCGTGAATCGCTTGTCGATGGCATTCGTCGGGCGACCGATGTCATGATGTCGGGCAAGGTTGGCGTCGTTGCAGGCTTTGGCGACGTCGGCAAGGGTTCGGCCGCAAGCCTGCGTCAGGCGGGTTGCCGTGTGATCGTCACTGAAATTGATCCGATCTGCGCCCTTCAGGCCGCCATGGAAGGCTATGAAGTCACGACCATGGAAGAAGCCGCACCGCGTGGCGATATTTTCGTCACCACCACCGGCAATGTCGATGTCATCACCGTCGATCACATGCGCGCCATGAAGCATCGCGCCATCGTCTGCAACATTGGTCACTTCGACAGCGAAATCCAGATCAATGCCCTGCGCAACCTGAAGTGGCACAATGTGAAGCCGCAGGTCGACGAAATCGAGTTCTCAGACGGCAAGCGCATCATCCTTCTCGCCGAAGGCCGCCTCGTCAATCTCGGCTGCGGCACCGGCCATCCGAGCTTCGTCATGTCAGCCTCTTTCACCAACCAAACCCTGGCCCAGATCGAGCTTTTCACAAAGCCCGGCCAGTACCCGATCGGCGTCTATACCCTGCCCAAGAAGCTCGACGAAAAGGTTGCCATGCTGCATCTGGAAAAGATCGGCGTGAAACTGCAAAAGCTGACCGACAAGCAGGCTGCCTATATCGGCGTCACGCTGGAAGGCCCCTTCAAGCCGGAAACCTACCGTTACTGATGGTATGCCCCTTGCCCGGACCGCGAATGGCGGTCCGGGCGGGTCTGGTCCCCTCAGTCAGGCGATTGCGGGTTTCGCGCCGCATTAACCGATGGTGTACTATCCTGCGGGCAAACTGATTTGCCTGTTCGGGGATGTTGCCTTTGGGCCACCCCTGCGCCGATGTGTGCGGGCTGACAGCGCGCATGAGACGCAAAAGGGGACTGCTGGATGCAGCTGAAGCATCACATGGCGAAACGGGGAACATCGCGCAAATTGACTGGCGCGATGGGCCTTGCATTGCCTCTGCTCCCGGCGGCGGCGCAAGCTGGCGAGATTCCCGGCAGCGTTGCCGATCTTCTGATGGCGCTTGGCATGCCCGGTGCCGCCGCCGCCAATAATGACGTTCTGACGATTGTCGGCATTTCGGCCGGCATCGCGCTTGTCAGCCTGCTCACCGCCTTTTCCGGGTTCCGCGCCGCCCGCTATGGACGCCGCGTCGCGCTCGAACGCGAAGAAATCCTGACCAATCTTGAAGCCCGCCTCGATACGGCTGAATCAATACTCGCCGCCGAACCCGACGCCGTCTTCATCTGGACACCTGAATCGCTGCGCGCCGCACCGGGCACCTTTCAATCCCGCCCGCGCATTGTCGGTTCCACGGCAACGCTGGTGGATCCGGCCTCGGGTGATCTCGATTTTGCCTATCTGCTCTCACGCCTCGAACCTGAAAATGCGGGCAGTCTCAACACGGCTGTTCAGCGCTTGCGCACACGTGGCGCCCGTTTCTCACTGCATGTGCAATCCATGGATGGCCGCACCTTCGAGGCCGAGGGCCGACCGGCCGGAGCGCTCGCCGTTTTGTGGCTGCGTGATGTGACGGGTGAGCGCGCAGAAGTATCACGCCTGAAGGACAAATTGCGTCAGGCGGAAGCGGCGCGCGAGCGTTTTGAAGAACATGTCATGACGGCGCCCTTTCCGGCCTGGCGCCGCAATGAACAGGGCAAGCTGATCTGGGTCAACAAGGCCTATGCAGAAGCGGTTGAAGCCGCGTCCCCTGAAGCAGCCGTCGCAGCAGGGCTCGAAATGCTCGGCGAGGACACGCTCGCAACCTTGCGTCGTGCGCTTTACGACAAGCCGCGCGCCAGCGAACGCAGCCACGCCATCATGGCAGGCGAACGACGCGCCATTGAAGTGTCGGAGCAGCGTCTCTCAAATGGTTTTGCAGGCATCGCAGTCGATGTCTCGGCGCTCGACAATGCTGAAATGGAATTGCGCCGCCACATTGAAAGTCATGCGGCAACCTTGGACCGCGTAACCGCAGCCGTTGCCATTTGTGGACCAGACAAGCGCCTTGCCTTTCGCAACCGCGCCTTTGAAACGCTTTGGGGTCTGGAGCCGTCATGGCTTGATACCGGCCCGGCAGATGGCGAAATCCTTGACGAATTGCGCGCCCGCCGCCGCCTGCCGGAACAGTCCAATTTCCAGGCGTGGAAACAGACGCGCATGGAAATTTACACGTCGACTGAACCGGTCGAGGAATATTGGTATTTGCCGGACGGCCGCACCGTAAAACTGCTGGCACAGGCGCATCCCTTTGGCGGCGTCATCTATCTCTATGAGAATGTCACCGAGCAGTTGAAGCTCGAAAGCTCCTACAATCAGCTTGAACGCGTTCAGCGTGAAACCATCGATCACCTATATGAAGGCGTTGCCGTGTTTGGGTCGGATGGCCGCCTCAAACTCTATAACCCTGCCTATGCGCGAATTTGGGCGCTAGGCGATGCACAGCTGGCCGATGCGCCGCATATCAACGATGTCATTGCCGCCTGTCGCGGCCTATATGCCGATGAAAGCGAGTGGGAAGCACTGAAGGGCCGCATTGTCGCGGCAACGGGCGTCCGCCAGCAGCAGACCGGTCGCCTGACACGGCCGGATGAATCCGTCGTTGATTATGCCATTGTTCCGCTGCCCGATGGCGCCACGCTCCTGACTTACGTTGATGTAACCGACACGACACGCATGGAGCTTGCCCTGCGGGATCGCAATGACGCGCTCGAAACGGCTGACAGGCTCAAATCCGAATTTATCGGGCATGTTTCCTATCAGCTGCGCACACCGCTCACCAACATCATCGGCTTTGGCGAAATTCTCGAAGCGGAAATGTTTGGCGAGCTGAATGCGCGTCAGCATGAATACATGCTCGGCATTCTGGAATCATCCGAAACGCTGCTTGATGTCGTGAACGACATTCTTGATCTGGCCGTGATCGAAGCAGGCGCCATGACGCTTGATCTTTCCGACGTCGAGATCTCGGAAGTCCTTTATGCGGCGGAAGAATTTGCGCAGCGCCCGGCGCAGAAAAATCGCGTTGTGCTGAAAGTCGATTGCCCGCCCGGCATCGGCACATTGCGGGCTGATGAAAAGCGTATCAAGCAGATCATGATCAATCTCTTGTCGAACTCGCTTGCCTTCACCAGTCCCGGCGACACCATCACCATCGGCGCAACACGCCATGGCCACTCGGTTGAGCTTTATGTGGCGGATACGGGCGATGGCATCAAACCGGAATATCAGGCAACCGTCTTTGACAGGTTCGAAGCCCGCGCCTCGGGCGAGGGTCGGCGTGGAGCTGGCCTCGGCCTCTCGCTCGTGCGTTCATTTGTTGAACTGCATGGCGGCTGGATCACGCTTGAGTCAACACCTGATGTCGGCACGCGCGTGACGTGTCATTTGCCGGTTCGCGCCGCGCCGCCGATTGCCAGACCGGAAGCCATGCCGGTTTCTCCAAGCCTTGTCGGCGAATGAGGCCGATCTGCCGATAACGCGCAGCCTTTATATGATCCTCCTAGCCAAGAGATGACCGAAATGGTAAAAGCGGTCAGTTGGACGCCGAAAGGCGCGGAACCATGCCAATTTTCGGGAGGATTTCATGGCCATCACCCTCAAAGTGAACGGCACCACACAGTCGCTTGATGTGGAGCCGGAGATGCCCCTGCTTTGGGCCTTGCGCGATGAGCTGGGTCTCACCGGGACAAAGTTTGGTTGCGGCGTGGCCGCCTGCGGCGCCTGCACGGTACATGTGAATGGCTTGGCCGTGCGATCCTGCGTCACCCCGCTCGCCGCTGTAGATGGTGCACAGATTACGACGATTGAAGGTCTTGCCGCCGCCTCCGGGGCCGCTGAGGGCCTATCGGCCCTTCAGGCCGAATGGATCACCCAACAAGTGCCGCAATGTGGTTATTGCCAGTCTGGCATGCTGATGGCGGTCTCGGCATTGCTCAAGGAAAACCCCAAGCCAGGTGATGCCGACATTGATGCCGCCATCACCAATATCTGCCGTTGTGGCACCTATCCGCGCATCCGTGCGGCGATCCACGCCGTCACCACAGCCTGAGGGAGTAAAACAATGGCATTCGAAATCAAAAAGCCGACACGCCGTCAGTTCCTCATTGCCGGCGGTGTCGTCGGAGGCGGCCTGGTTCTGGGTTATGCAACACTCGGCGGCAGCAAGCAGGGCAAGGTGCAGCAAGCGCTCGCGACAGGCGAGGGCGAGGTGACGCTTGGCACCTGGCTCAAGCTCTCGCCCGACAATGTGCTGACTGTCTATGTCCCTCACTCGGAAATGGGACAAGGCGTCCATACATCGCTGCCCATGATGGCGGCTGACGAAATGGATGCCGACTGGTCGCTGGTGCGCATGGAACAGGCACCGGCTCAGCAAATCTTCAAGAATGATGCGCTGGCGGAAGGCTTCCTCGGCAATGAAATGGGCTTCCCGAATCTTTTCCCCGGCCTCTTGCCGCTGGTTGGGCGAACGGCCGCCGATTTCATGCATATGCAAATCACGGGTGGTTCGTCATCGGTGCGCTATACCGGTCAGCTCGGCATGCGTGTCGCAGGCGCCGCTGCGCGCGACATGCTGGTGCGTGCAGCCGCAAAAAGCTGGAATGTGCCCGCCAGTGAGGTTGTTGCCGAAAATAGCATGCTGATACATGCGGCGAGCGGCAAATCTTCGACCTTTGGCGCTATGGCTGCCTTGGCGGCGCTTGAAAGCGCGCCATCCTCGCCAACACTCAAGTCAAAAGCTGACCATAAGATCGTTGGTCAGCCCATCCAGCGCTTTGACATTCCCTCAAAAGTCGATGGCACAGCGCAGTTCGGCATCGATGCCCGCCTGCCGGGCATGCTTTATGCTGCTGTCGCCCCTTGCCCCGTCTTTGGCGGTGACGTGACAAGTTTTGATGGCACAGCGGCGCTCGCGCGCCGTGGCGTCAAAAAGGTCATCCAGCTCCCGGGGGCCGTCGCCGTCGTGGCAGACAGTTTCTGGCGCGCCAAGGAAGCCCTGTCTGACGTAAAAATTGCTTATGACTTCAAGGGCAATGAAGCGGTCACCTCCGCCACCATCTATGCGCAATATGATAAGGCGCTTGCAGATGATGAGGGATCAAAAGACGTCGAAAAGGGTGATGCCGACGACGCGCTTAAAAATGCCAAGCGTCTTTTTGAAGCCGATTATAAAGTGCCTTATCTCGCCCATGCCTGCATGGAGCCGATGAATTGCACGGTTCATATCAAGGATGGCAAGGCAGAGGTTTGGGTTGGGGTCCAGGATGCGCTCGGCACAGCCGCCTATGTATCAAAGGTGTCAGGCCTCTCGCTCGAAAACGTCACCTTGCATCCCTTGATGCTGGGCGGTGGTTTTGGACGGCGCAGTTCAAACACCCTCGATTTTGTCGATCAGGCCACGCGTATTGCCATGGAAGTTGATGCGCCGGTCAAGCTCGTCTGGACGCGTGAAAACGACATCCAGCAGGATGCCTATCGTCCCGCGATCACCAGCAAATTCAAGGCGGGTCTCGATGAAGCCGGACAGCCTGTCGTCTGGCACAACCGCTATATCGGCAAAAATGAACCATCTGATGCGGCGCATATTCCTTATGCAGTCGAAAATCAGTCAATCCGTTATGTCGAGAGCAAGACCCATGTGCCCTATGGCGCCTGGCGTTCTGTCGCGCATAGTCAGCACACGTTCTTCACGGAAAGTTTCATCGACGAGTTGGCTCATGCGGCCGACAAAGACCCTTACGCTTATCGTCGTGATCTGCTCAAGGATCGGCCGCGCCACCTCGCCGTCCTTGATCTCGCCGCTGAAAAAGCGGGTTGGGGCACGCCTCTGCCAGCCGGGCACGCCCGAGGCATTGCCATTCAGCAGAGTTTTTCGTCCGTCGTTGCGGAAGTAGCAGAAATCTCGATCGGTGAGGGCGGAGCCGTCAGGGTGCATCGCGTCGTCGCAGCCGTTGATTGTGGCGAAGTCATCAATCCGGACACAGCGCGCGCCCAGGTTGAATCTGGCATCATTTTTGGCCTGACAGCGGCGCTTCATGGCGACATCACGATTGAGCAGGGTGCCGTCGTTCAGGCCAACTTCCCGGATTACGAAATGATCCGTTTGGCGGATGTGCCGGTCATCGAAACGCATCTGATTGAAAGTGGTGCACCGCTTGGCGGTCTTGGCGAACCGGCAACACCACCTGTGGCCGCCGCCGTTTCCAATGCCGTCTTTGCCTTGACGGGCAAGCGCGTTCGTGAATTGCCACTCGGCAAACACGATCTCTCATCGGCTGGAAAATTTGCGCAGGCAGCAGACTGACAAGTCCACGCCTGCGCTTCTTGAGGTTTCAGTGCTGACTTTCCGGCATGGTCACGCGCAGGCCGTCCATGTCAGCGCTCACCTTGATCTGACACGACAGACGCGAGTTTTCCGTCGAATGTTCGCAGAAATCGAGCATGGTCTCTTCCATGGTTTCAATCTCGCCGAGCCTGTCTTTCCACTCAGCCGGTACATAGATCATGCAGGTGGCGCAGGCACAGGCACCACCGCAATCGGCATCAATTCCGGGGATAGAGTTCTTGGTTGCCGCGTCCATCAGCGTCAGGCCCTCGGCCACGTCCAGAATATGCTCAGTCCCGTTAAATTCAACAAAAGTTATCTTCGGCATTTTTCCCTTATTCTCCGTCAACAGATTATTTTGCAACCAGTTCTTTGACGCTGATTGTTTCGTCCTTGATGCGGGCAGGATCGAGTATCGCCTTTTGTGCGACCAGCAATTTACCCATCATGAATTCAGGCGCCCGATTGACGGCATCAACCGCCAACAAGCGCCCTTCCTTGAGATAGAAAACGGCAAAAGAAGTACCGGTGTCAGGATCGCCACGGACAACAGCCTGCGTATAGCCCGTTGAAAGACCGGCGATTTGCAGCTTGAGATCATACTGATCCGACCAGAACCAGGGCACCTGATGATAGGGTTTTGATTTTCCCACCAATGTTGCGGCGGCAGACTTGGCCTGCTCAATCGCGTTGTGAACGCTTTCAAGCCGCAGGCGCTGGCCGTATATGTCATTGGGGTGGCTCGTGCAATCGCCTGCGGCACATATGTCCGGATCACTGGTTTGTCCGCACTCATCAACCTTGATGCCATTGGCAACATCAAGCCCGGCCTCATGCGCGAGATCCGTATTGGGAATGACGCCAATACCAACAAGCACCACATCGCAAGGAAAGCGCTCGCCTTCGCCAGAGACAACGGCCTCCACGCGGCCATTCCCCTCAAACCCGGAGACGGTGACGCCAGTGCGCAGGACAACACCTGCCGCGCGATGCACGCGCTCATAAAAATGCGAAACAATCGGATCAACCACGCGCGCCATGACGCGATCAGCCGTCTCCAGCACCGTCACATGCAGACCACGCTTCACGGCAACGGCCGCCACTTCAAGGCCGATATAGCCACCGCCCACAATCACCATACGGGCGCCGGGCTTGAAGCCAGCCTGAAGACGATGCACATCTTCAATGTCCCGAAGATAATTGACACCTGCAAGATCAAATCCCGGCACGTTGATTTCGCGCACCCGCGCACCCGTTGTGATGAGCAGCTTTGAATACGCAAACCTCTGCCCCTCCTGAGTCAGAACCTGCTTGGCGCGGCGATCAATTTCAGTGACACGCATACCCCAATGCGCATGAACACCAGCTTCGGTGTAAAAGCTTTTGGCCTTCAGTTCGACGCGGTCATACCCGATTTCACCGGCAAGGAATTTCTTGCTCAGGGGGGGGCGTTGATAGGGGGCATATTGCTCCTCGCCAATCAGCGTGATCGGACCGTCATACCCCTCGCTATGCAGGCTCATGATCGCCTGACAGGCAGCCTGGCCGGCGCCGATGATAATGATGGGCTCACCCATAGTTCCCTCCCCTAAAGCAGGGCCTCGTGACCCTCTTCTTTTCCATTTCCTTGTAGCTGCCTGCCATGATGACGTCACGCAATGCTTGGGAAATGGCCTTGTTTTTCTTATAGAACGACAAATAATGACGCCTGCGTCAACTTCAAAATTGCTGCTGCGACAACTTGCATGGCTTTGCTTCCCCCGTGCCGCAACGCAAGGTAAAACCGCTGGCATGAGTCATGTCGCCAGAATCCTCGATCTTGCCGATGAAGCAGCCACCCGGCAGCTGGGCGCGGCATTGGCAGGTCTTTTGCGGCAAGGCGATCTGCTGTTGCTGCGTGGTGATCTGGGGGCGGGGAAAACCACGCTGGCCCGGGCGCTCATCAAGGCGCGATTGGCGACATACGGTCTCGACGAAGATGTGCCAAGTCCAACTTTCACCCTGGTGCAGACCTATGACTGTCCGGGGCCACACCTCACCCATGTCGATCTTTATCGTATTGACGATGAGCGCGAGCTCCGTGAACTCGGACTTGAGGAGGCCCTTGATGAGGGTGTTGTTCTCGTCGAATGGCCGCAAAAGGCAGATCGCGAACTGGCAACCCTCTCGCCGGACCGGCTCGACATTTCGCTGACGCTTATGCCAGAAGGTGCAAGGCGTGTGGTGCTGACCGGGCATGGGACATGGGTAAGGCGACTGGAAGGAATAGAGATCGCATGAGCCGCGAACAGGTGATCGCGACATTTCTCGATCAGGCAGGATGGGCGGCGGCGCGGCGGGCGCCTCTGGCGGGCGACGCCTCCTCGCGCCGCTACGAGCGTCTTGCCGGTCCGCGCGGCAAGGCTGTGCTGATGGACTGGCCGGCAGGGCCGGATGCCGTGGTTGTGCCGGGGCGCGAAGCCTATAGCCGCATTGCGCATTTGGCAGAAGATTGCCGACCCTTTGTCGCGGTTGGTGAATATCTCCGCCGCCTCGGACTTTCAGCTCCCGAATTATTCGCTGCCGACTTGCCCCACGGATTGTTGTTGCTCGAAGACCTGGGCGACGATCTTTACGGACCAGCCATCGATGCGGGTCATGGCCCAACGGGTGAAGCCCTCGACGAAATGTATGCCGCCGCCATCGAAACGATAATTGTGTTGCAGGCTCAGCAGACGCCGAAGGAATTGCCCATCGGCAATGGTGACATGCATGTCGTGCCGCATTTTGACGAAACGGTTTTTCGTGCCGAAATTGATGTGCTGCTCGATTGGTATATGCCAGTGGTCCGCCAGCAGGAGATGAACGCAGAGGCGCGCAGCGAATATTACGCGATCTGGACAAGTTTGAAGCCGCTCTTCGATGATGGTCACAAAACCCTGTTCCTGCGCGATTTTCACTCCCCCAACATGCTCTGGTTGGCAGGCCGCGAGGGCGTGGCGCGCATTGGCCTGATCGATTATCAGGATGCGTTGATCGGGTCGCGAGCTTATGACGTCGTGTCCTTCCTACAGGATGCGCGTCGCGATGTGCCGCGTGAGCGCGAAACCCAAATGCTCGACCACTATGTTGCGCGCGCCCGCCATGATCTTGAGAGCTTTGAAGAGGAAGCCTTCCGCGCCGCTTATGCGGCGCTGGGGGCCGAACGTGCCATGCGTCTCATCGGTCTTTGGCCGCGTCTCCTCAAGCGCGATGGCAAGCCGCACTACATGGCCCATATGCCGCGCTCGATGGATTATCTCATGCGCAATCTTGCCCATCCGGCGCTTGCCGATTTGCGTCGCTGGGCGCAAGCCAATGTCCTGCCTGACGGGTTGAAGATATGAGTGTGAAAATAAGAAGGGCGATGGTTCTGGCGGCAGGAAAGGGCACGCGCATGCAGCCTTTGACCGACAAGCTGCCCAAACCGCTGGTGCCCTTCATGGGCAAGGCGCTGATAGATCACGCATTGAATCGGCTGGACGAAGCGGGCATCGAAGAAGCCATTGTCAATGTTCATCACTTTGCCGATTTGATGGAGGCGCATCTCGAAGCCCGCATGGCATCAGGACGCGGGCCACGCATAGTCATCTCTGATGAACGCGGATTGTTGCTGGAAACTGGCGGCGGCATCAAGAAAGCACGACCCCTTCTGGGTGACGAACCGATTTTGACGTTCAATTCGGATTCCGTCTGGGTCGAAGGCTGGGGTCAGAACCTGTCGCGTCTGATGGACGCCTTTGATCCGGACCGCATGGACGCCCTGCTGATGATCGCCGATGCGGTGCGCACCATCGGCTATGTGGGACGCGGCGATTTCAACATGACAGCCGATGGCGCCTTGACCCGTCGTATCGCCAGCACAACGGTCCCCTACATGTTTGCGGGGGTGCAGGTCATCAAACCGGGTTTTTTCAAGGAGGGTCCTGAAGGTGCCTTTTCGACGAATCTCATATGGGACCGCATGATTGAGCAGGGGCGGTTATATGGCTGGCGAATGGGCGGCACATGGATGCATGTCGGGGCACCCGACGATCTGGCCGAGGCTGAGGATTTTATGCGGCGGCTTTGAGCTACCGCCTGAATTATCGCCTGCCTTGCAGGTATTGCCCTGCTAGAGTCGTGCCATGGCGCACGATTCCCTGACCCTGTACACCATGCCGCCGGGTGCGGCCTTTCTGGATCATCTGGCCAGAACCCTGCTGGCAGACCCGACGCTACGCGGGCGATTTTCGAGCGAAACCCGGCTCGAAGATGTCACCATTCTCCTGCCCACGCGTCGCGCCGTTCGCGCCCTGGCTGATGCATTCCTGCGTGCGGGTGACGGCAAGGCGATGATCTTGCCAGGGATTACACCTCTTGGCGATATTGATGAGGATGAGCTGCTGCTGGATCCGGTGGGGCTTGCCGAAGAGACGCTGGATCTGCCACCGGCGATCCCCCCCTTGATGCGGCAAATGCGTCTGGCCCGTCTCATTCTCGATTATTGGGAAAGAGACAGCGAACGGGGGGTGCCCGATATTGTTCGCGCCTTGTCGCTGGCCAGTGACCTCGGGCAATTTCTCGATATGGGCCTGACAGAAGGTGTGGCATTCGATCAGCTCGCCTCGATTGTACCAGACGAGTTTGCGCGCAATTGGCAACTGACAATCGAGTTCCTTGCGGTCCTGACCGAACAATGGCCGAGAGAGCTCGATATGCTCGGCATGATTGATCAAGCCGATCGTCGCAATCGGTTGCTGGCGGGTCAGGCAGATCGCTGGCGCGCCACCCCGCCATGCGGGCCCGTGATCGCGGCAGGTTCTACAGGCTCAATCCCGGCGACAGCGCGCCTCATGAATGTTGTTGCCCGTCTGGCACAAGGGGCGCTTGTTCTCCCCGGGCTTGATCTGGTCATGGATGCGGCAAGCTGGGACGCCATCGGTTCGCCTGATACGGCATCCCATCCCCAATATGGACTGAAGAAACTTCTGACCAGTCTGGGGGCGTCACGTACCGACGTCATGATCTGGCCGGGCGTTGCGACTGAGACCTCGCCGCGTCAACGGTTGATCTCGGAGGCCTTGCGTCCTGCGGCAACAACGGATGGTTGGCGTGACATCCTGTCGGAGCTTGCGCCCCTTGCCGATGAGAGCATAAACGGGCTTTCATTCATCGAGGCGGCCAATGAGCGCGAGGAGGCCGGCGCCATAGGGCTGCTGATGCGCCACGCACTTGAAACGCCAGGCCAGACGGCCGCCCTGGTGACACCCGATCGCCAGCTCGCCCGCCGCGTGGCCATGGAGCTTCAGCGCTGGGGCATTGCCATTGATGATTCCGCAGGCATCCCCTTGGCTCTGACCCCTCCCCTTGTTTTTCTGCGTCATGTGGCAGACGCCGCAGCCGAGGACTTCGCGCCGATCCCGCTCCTTGCACTTCTCAAGCATCCCTTGACCGCCTTGGGGCAAGCGCCGGCTCGGACGCGTGCCGATGCACGACGGCTGGAAGCGGCATTGCTGCATGGACCACGACCGGGACCGGGTATTGCGGGTCTGCGGGGGGCGCTTGCCCAATGGCGAGAAGAGAGAGGCGGGCGCGAGAGCGAAGTACAATCGATCAGCGCATTCCTTGATCGCCTTGAGCAGGTATTTGCGCCACTCATCGACATCATGTCGGCGCGTGAAGTTGACCTTGCGGCGCTTCTGGCCACGCATGTTGCGACAGCGGAACGGATTGCAGCGAGCGACGAAACATCTGGCGCCCTTGTTCTTTGGTCCCGCGAGGCAGGGGAAGCCGCGCGCGATTTTCTGCGCGATCTTGCGGACGCCATTCCTCTGATGGACGCCGCCCCGCCCCGGATCTGGCCACGCCTTGTAACGGATCTTGCCATGGCGCGCGCCCTGCGCCCCCAATATGGCCGCCATCCCCGACTGGCAATCTGGAGCCCCCTGGAAGCACGATTGCAACATGCAGACATCACGATCCTTGGCGGCCTGAACGAAGGCATATGGCCGACTGACGCAAAGATTGATCCCTGGCTCAACCGCCCCATGCGAACGGCATTGGGCCTTGAGCCACCAGAGCGCCGCATCGGCCTCTCGGCGCATGATTTTGTGGAAGGGGCTTGTGCCACACAGGTATTCTTGACGCGAGCCTTGAAGCAAGGGGGCACGCCAACGGTGGCGTCGCGTTGGCTGTTGCGGCTGACAAGTCTGCTTGAAGGTCTCGGCAAGGCAGACAAGGTCGCTGCGTCGGCATGGACCGATATGGCGCGCATTCTGGACCGCGCCGAGGATGCCCCGGTCATCATCAAACCAAAACCGGCGCCACCTGTTGCCTGGCGTCCTGATCGTTTCTCCGTCACCGAAATTGAAACACTCATCCGTGACCCCTACGCAATCTATGCCAGGAAGGTGTTGGAGTTGCGTGTGACGGATCCGATAGATGCCGATGTCGCCGCAATGGATCGTGGCAATATCATCCACAAGGCGCTGGAAGATTTTGTTCGCGCTTATCCCGACAGGCTGCCTGAAAACGCGCATCAGAAGTTATTGGCACATGGTCGTCGGGCTTTCGCTCCCTTCCTGGACAGGCCCGGCGTTGCTGCCTTCTGGTGGCCACGCTTTGTAAGCATTGTTGATTGGTTCCTGGATTTTGAAATGAGCCATCGCACCGGCATCAAGCGGTCTCATCCGGAAATCACCGGCAGCATCGTCATCACCGACTTGCAACGCCCGGTCACGCTATGCGGCAAGGCCGATCGCATTGATGAAGCGAATGATGGCAGTCTCATTATCATTGATTATAAAACCGGGCAGGCGCCATCTGATAAACAGGTCAAGCTGGGATTGGCCCCCCAATTGCCGCTTGAGGCAGCGATGGCGGTGCGCGGAGGCTTTGCCGAATTTGGGCCGCGCCCTGTCAGCGCCGTCATGCATTTGCGTCTCAAGGGTGATGGCAAGTCGGATAAATCCTCAAGGATTGATGATCCAGCTGGTGAGCTTGCCGAAAGTACTTATGCCGAGCTCGTCACGTTATTGCGTGGCTATGAAAATCTGACGCAGCCCTATCTGTCGCGGTTGCGGCCAAGGTTTCAGGCGCAAATTGGCGATTATGATCATCTTGCACGTGTCCGCGAATGGGCATCCGCCGGGGAGGGGGATGAATGAACAGCCCAGCCCAGACGCAAACCGCACCCGACGAGCAACAGCGCAAGGCATCTGATCCGCAATCATCTGTCTGGGTATCTGCAAATGCGGGTTCTGGAAAAACGCATGCGCTGACAACCCGCGTTGCGCGGCTGCTGCTTTCGGGAAGCCAGCCCCAGCATATTCTCTGCCTGACATTCACAAAGGCAGCCGCGGCAGAAATGTCAGCGCGGCTCTATAAACGTCTTGGTCAATGGGCCATGTGCGATGATCAAGGTCTCGTCAATATTCTGGAAGAGATTGAGAACGAAAAGCCGAACCGCAAAAAGCTTGCGCTCGCCCGTCAACTTTTTGCGCGCGCCATCGAGACGCCGGGCGGATTGAAGATCCAGACCATCCATGCTTTTTGCGAACGGTTGTTGGGGCGCTTCCCGCTTGAAGCCGGTGTGCCACCGCATTTCGATATACTTGACGACAATGCGGCAGATGAATTGCGCCAACAGGTGCGCGACGACATCCTGCGACAGGCAAGCCATGCCCCTGACTCACCTATTGGACAGGCCCTCAAGGTCATTGTTGAACGGGTGGATGAAGCGGGCTTTTCCGACTTGCTGGCAAGCATTTCAAATCGCCGCGCCCGTTTCCACGATCTGATCGAGCAGCATCAGGGGCTTGATGCGCTGGTGCAATCCATGCGCCAGCGTTTGGGCCTGCGCCAAGGTGAGAGCCCCCAGACTGTCCTGGCGGAGCTGCTCGATATACCAGAATCCGTCATGCGCGAAGCAGTCAGCGTCTTTGCGAGCGGCAGCAAAACGGATGTTCAGAAGGGCGAGGCGCTGGCGACATTTCTGGCGGTTGAAGATCGCCGGGCGGAGAATCTCAATCTCTACAAAAAAGTGTTCCTGACGGCGGAGTCCGCACCGCTCGTTAAAATCCTGACCAAAAATCCGACCGAAAACAATCCAGCCATTGCACAAGCCCTGATGGAAGAACAAACACGCATCGTTGCCTTGCATCAAAAACTCTGTACCGTCCGGATCGCCGAAGCCACACAAGCCGTTTATGAAATGGCGGAAGCCATTCTGACGGGCTTTGAGGCGGCCAAACGTTCGCGCGCCATGCTCGACTATGACGATCTGATCGAGCGCAGCAAAAATCTTCTCACACGCAGCGATATGGCGCCTTGGGTGCTCTATAAACTCGATGGTGGCATCGATCATATCCTTGTGGACGAAGCGCAGGATACAAGTCCCGATCAGTGGGAAATCATTCGTATGCTGAGCGAGGAGTTTCTTGCCGGCGAAGGGGCGCGACCCGGCAGCCGCACAATCTTTGCGGTGGGGGATGAAAAGCAGTCAATCTTTTCATTTCAAGGGGCTGATCCCGCCAAGTTTGATGAAATGAAGCGCTATTTCGAGAATCATGTGCGCGCGGCGAAAAAACCATGGGAAACAGTGCCGCTGGTTCGCTCGTTTCGCTCCGTGCCCCAGATTCTTGAAAGCGTCGACGCTGTTTTCGAACTGGAAATGGCAAGTGACGGATTGACGGCCTCTGCCGCAGCGGTGACACATGAGGCGGCGCGCAAGATGGATGCCGGTCTCGTTGAAATCTGGGATATTGACAAACCGAATGACAGGGAAGAGCAGACACCCTGGTATCTGCCGCTCGATTATATTGGCGCACAGGCGCCCGAAGCGCGGTTGGCTGCGCGTATCGCATCGACAATCAAGCAGTGGCTGGTGAGCGGCGAACGCCTAAAGGCGACGGGGAAATGCATTCGGCCTGGCGATATTCTGATACTTGTGCGCCGCCGCAATGCTTTTTTGACCGAGATGGTGCGGGCTCTGAAAAAGGCCGGTATCCCGGTTGCTGGCGCAGATCGCATGATCCTGACCGAGCAGATGGCCGTGATGGATCTGATGGCGCTTGGGCAATTCGCACTTTTGCCGGGCGATGATCTGATGCTTGCCACCGTGCTAAAGGGTCCGTTCTGCCTCTTGAGCGAAGATGATTTGATGCATCTCGCATATGGTCGCGAGGGGCAAGCGCTATGGCAAACGCTTGAGAAGCGCAGGACCGAAAAGCCCGTTTATGCCTCCGCGCATGAATTTCTCTCGCGTCTCTTGAAGCGGGTCGACTTTGAGCCGCCCTACGAGTTTTATGCGCATATCCTGTCCGGCGAAAACGGCCGCCAGAAACTCGTCACGCGCCTGGGGCCCGATGCGATTGATCCCGTTGATGAGTTTCTCGGGCTGGCGCTGGAGTTTGAGCGACGCCATGCACCATCCCTGCAGGGCTTTTTGCATTGGTTGGCACGCGGCGGTGCAGAAATAAAGCGCGACATGGAACAGGGTCGCAACGAAGTGCGCATCATGACGGTGCATGGGGCCAAGGGATTGGAAGCCCCCATCGTCTTCATGCCGGACACGTGCGCTGTTCCAGGGGGGCAATCAGCCCCCGCCTTGCTTGACGATGCCGAGGCTGGGGGTCTCATCTTCTGGCCGGTCAGCAGCACGCTGGATGATGCCGTGACAGGGGCCGCGCGTGAAGCCTGGTCCAAGGCCCAGATGCAAGAATATCGGCGCCTGCTCTACGTCGCCATGACCCGCGCCCGTGACAGGCTCTATGTCTGCGGTTATCTCGGTCGCAGAAATCTGCCAGAGGATAGCTGGTACGCCCTGATCCTGCAGGGCCTTCAGGCACGCGCGACCCCTGTAGCGCTGGCGGATGGTCATGCTGCCTGGCGCATTGAGGGCGAACAGGACGCTGTCATGCCCGGAGAGGAGGAAGCCACACTCGACGAGGAAAAAGATCTGGCGGCCTGGACGCGGCGCCCGGCACCGCTGGAGGTCGTGACATCGCGCCCGCTCGCCCCCTCACGCATGCCCCCCGAGGACCTGCCGATGCAGGTTGTGAATTCACCTCTTCAAGGCGACGACACCACACGTTACCAGCGCGGCAAACTCATTCATCGCCTGCTCCAGACATTGCCTGATCTTGCGCCCGGGAAACGCGAAGCCGCTGCCACACGGTTTCTGGCGCGCGAGGCCTATCACCTGAATGCCGGGCAACAGGCCGAAATCAAATCGGCCGTATTTGGTATTCTTGACGATGCAGCCTTTGCCGAGCTCTTTGTATCGGGTAGCAAGGCAGAAGTGCCGCTTGTCGGCCATATTGAGTTTGCGGGCAAGCCGGTTCTCGTCTCGGGTCAGATTGACCGGCTTTGTGTGACCACGCGTCACGTCCTTGTGATCGACTACAAAACCAACCGTCCGGGACCGTCAAACCTCGAGTCGGTGAGCCCGGCTTACCTGGCGCAGATGGCAGCCTATCGCGCGGTTTTGCGCCAGATATATCCTGATAAGGAGATAAGATCTGCGCTGGTTTGGACCGAGGGACCCCTCCTTATGGTCCTGCCGGACGCCCTTCTGGATAGCATCATTGAGGGAAAGCGAACGACAGCCAAGCCTTGACCGCAAGGTGTGGCGTTCCTAGATTCATCCCAACAGAATGCATGAGCGCCTCACGGCGTGCCGTGTCGCCAAAGGGTGACGCGGTCAATGAAAGGAACAGACATGTCGACCAGTAAAGTGACCGATTCCTCATTCGAGTCGGATGTGCTTGATGCTTCCGGCCCGGTGCTCGTGGATTTCTGGGCCGAGTGGTGCGGCCCCTGCAAGCAGATTGGCCCGGCGCTGGAAGAGATCGCCAAGGATTACGGCGGCAAGATTACCATCGCCAAGATCAACATCGACGAAAATCCGAACACGCCGACCAAATATGGCGTGCGGGGCATTCCGACCCTGATGATTTTCAAGGATGGTCAGGTCGCCGCGACAAAAGTCGGCGCCATGCCAAAAGGCAAGATTGTCGAATGGATCGATAATTCGCTCTAAGCGAGCCTCAGGACACATGGACAAGGCTGGCCTCGCGCCAGCCTTTTTCGTTTCAGCCATTTTGCGCCAGAACATGACCGGCGAGATAGAGTGAACCGCAAATCACGATGCGCCCCCCATCCTTGCCGGCATGCAGCATGGCGCGCGCGAGTGCTGTTGAAAGATCTGGCGCTTCTGCCGCCGCCAGGCCCGCTTGCCGTGCGGCATCCGCAAGCGCTGCGGCGCTGAGCGATGCCGGGGCGTCAGCTATCGTGATTGTTTCAACATGTGCAACAATATCGGCGAAGGGCGCGAAGAAACCGCGCGCATCCTTCGTGTCGAGCATGCCCGCGATCAGGATGACGGGACGCGCATCGCGCTGCGCCAGATCGGCAAGCAGATGCGCCAGGGCGCGTCCGGCTGACGGGTTATGCCCGCCATCCAACCAAAGTTCAAACGGATTACCCGCCTGTTCAACCAGGGGCCCCTGTGTGAGACGCTGCATGCGTGCGGGCCATGAAACCTCGCGCATGGCACGGGAGAAGGCGGCATCTGCCAGGGGAAGCGTTGCCGCGGCCTGACGAAGCGCACAAATGGCGATAGCCGCATTATCAATCTGGTGTCGGCCCAGGAGGCGCGGCATCGGCAAATCAAGCAGCCCCCCTTCGTCCTGATAAATGAGATGTCCCTGCTCTTCATGGGCCGAAAAATCTTGCCCGTGGATCTTGAGTCGCACGCCAATCTTGGCGGCCACAGACTCGATCACCTCACGTGCCTCATCCGTCTGCGGACCAATGACGCCCACAGACCCACGTTTCAAGATGCCCGCTTTTTCATAGGCAATTTCGGCAATCGTATTGCCCAGAAAAGCCTGATGATCAAGGTCAACAGGCGTGATGATACTGACGAGCGGATGTTTGACGATATTGGTTGTATCAAACCGTCCCCCCATGCCGACTTCCAGAAGGAGAGCATCTGCCCTGGCGCGCGAAAAGGCCAGAAAGCCTGCAACTGTCGTGATCTCGAAAAAGGTGATGTTCGCGCCGCCATTTGCCGCTTCGCATTCATCAAGCAGGGCCGCAAGGGCTTCTTCGCTGATGGGGGCGCTATGGGGATGTCCTGCCAGCCTTATGCGTTCGTGAAACCGGACAAGATGCGGCGATGTATAGGCATGAACGCCATAGCCGCCCGCCTCAAGCCCCGCGCGCAGATAGGCGCTGACCGAGCCTTTGCCATTTGTTCCAGCTATATGAAATATTGGCGGAAGTTTTTCTTCAGGGCGACCAAGCACACCAAGCAGACGCTCGGTTCGATCAAGCGTCAGATCAATCAGTTTGGAATGCAGCTTTGTCAGCCGTTCCAGAATGACATCGCTGCGATCGGCCATGGAGACCGATCAGCCGCGCGCTGAGGTTTTGTCGTTGAGCGCGGGCAATGTTGTCTGCGGCTCATTTGAATAGCGATTGCGATGCGTCAGCAAACGAATGAGGCGTGACAGCGTTTCTTTCATCTTGTGACGGTGCACAATCATGTCGAGCATACCGTGATCATAGGCAAACTCGGCAGATTGAAACCCGTCTGGCAATTTTTCGCGGATGGTCTGCTCAATCACGCGACGACCCGAAAAGCCGATCAGCGAGCCGGGTTCGGAAATCTGGATGTCGCCCAGCATTGCATAGGACGCCAATACCCCGCCTGTTGTCGGATCGCATAGCACGACGATGAACGGCAGGCCGGACTCCCGCAAAATCTGCACGGCGACCGTCACGCGAGGCATCTGCATGAGCGCGAGAATGCCCTCCTGCATGCGTGCGCCACCTGCCGCCGTAAACAGGATATAGGCACAGTTTTTTTCCAGCGCGACTTCAGCCCCCTTGATCAGCGCCTCGCCTGCTGCCATGCCGAGCGAGCCACCCATGAAGTCGAAGTCCTGGATCGCGATAACCGTTTCAACGCCATCGAGTGCGCCAAACGTGACGCTGACTGAATCGTCGCGCCCCGTCCTGGTCCGGGCTTCCTTCAAGCGATCGGGATAGCGCTTCTGGTCGCGAAACTTGAGCGGGTCAACCTGCACGGCATCAATGGCAACAGTCTGATATTCGCCGCCATCATAAAGCGAGGCGAGACGTTCCTTCGTGCCGAGGCGCATGTGATGGTCGCAGCTCGGGCAAACGCGAAGCGCCGCATCAAGATCGCGATGGAAAATCATCTCGCCGCAGGCTGAGCATTTGTGCCAGAGATTGTCTGGCGTCTCCTTTTTCTGGAAGACGCGCTGGATTTTCGGGCGGACGACATTGTTGATCCAGTTCACCTGATCTCTCCTTGCAAACTATTGTGCCGCCGCTGCGCGGGCTTGATGGACACCATCAGCCAGTCGCCGCACCACGGCCAGAACGCGGCCCGCGCCCCCGGCTTTCAGCTTTCCATTCGCGTCAAGCTCATCAGCAATTTCACTGACAATCGCCGAGCCGATAACGGCCCCGTCAGCGGCGCGGGCGATGTCGGCTGCCTGCTCCGGTGTCTTGATGCCAAAGCCGACAGCCACAGGCAGCGATGTATGACGCTTGATGCGCGCCACAGCCGAAGCCACATTTCGCGCTTCGGGGCTCGCCGAGCCCGTGATGCCATTGATCGAAACGTAATAGACAAAGCCGGATGTATGCGCGAGCACGGCGGGGAGGCGCTCATCGTCCGTTGTCGGTGTTGCAAGCCGTATGAAATTGAGACCGGCCTCCATGGCGGGCACGCAAAGCTCGTCATCTTCCTCGGGCGGCAGATCAACAACGATCAACCCGTCAACGCCCGCCTCGACGGCAGCGGCGAGAAACTTCTCAACGCCCATGTGATAGATCGGGTTGTAATAGCCCATCAGCACGATGGGCGTGTCATTGTCGCCCTGCCGGAATTCGCGCACCAGTGACAGCGTTTTCTTCATCGTCGCGCCTGCTTTGAGTGCGCGTTGCGATGAGGCCTGAATGGCGGGGCCATCGGCCATCGGATCGGTAAAGGGCATGCCAAGCTCGATCACATCGGCACCCGCGCCCGGCAGACCCTTGAGGATTTCAAGCGTCGCCTCATGGCTCGGATCACCCGCCGTGATGAAGGTCACAAAGGTGGCGCGGCCCTTGGCCTGCTGCGCGGCAAAGCGCCTGTCGAGACGCGTGGTCATTCCTTATCACCCTTAATGACATTCGGGGTGGCGACGGCAAATCGTCCAGCCATCAGTTTTGTTTTATCAAACCGCGGACAATTTGCGGCGGGGCCTTGCACACTTGTAACGGTCATTAATGGTCCGCCAGATTTTAGTCGTCCAACACGGCCAGTCAAAATTTCCGTCATGGAAGCCTCACCAGATTCGACTGAACGCCCTCCCCCTTGAGGGGGGAGGGTGGGGAGGGGGTTGAGGAGGCGAGCGAAGGACTCTCCAGAAGAGGCCCCCCACCTGAAATGCGGTGCATTTCGACCTCCCCCCTGGAGGGAGAGGTGAATGAAAGAGGGTTCACTGGAAGATTATTCACAGCTTCACCCCCAGATGCTCGGCAACGGCAAACACATCCTTGTCGCCTCGTCCGCACATGTTCATGACCAGCAGATGATCCTTGGGCAAAGTTGGCGCGATCTTGGCGACATGGGCAAGCGCATGGGCGGGCTCAAGGGCTGGAATAATGCCTTCCAGTTTCGAGCTGAGCTGGAAAGCGGCCAGCGCTTCCTTGTCGGTTGCCGAAACATATTCAACGCGGCCAATATCGCGCAGCCAGGCATGCTCAGGTCCGATGCCCGGATAATCGAGGCCCGCCGAAATCGAATGGCCTTCAAGAATCTGGCCATCATCATCCTGCAGCAGATAGGTGCGATTGCCGTGCAACACGCCCGGTGAACCGCCCGCAAGCGAAGCCGAATGCTCGCCCGTCTCAATGCCATGGCCCGCCGCTTCAACGCCGATGATGCGCACATTTGCATCATCAAGGAAGGGATGGAAAAGCCCCATCGCATTGGAGCCGCCGCCGATACAGGCAACAAGCGAGTCAGGCAGGCGGCCTTCGCGCGCCATCATCTGCTCTTTGGTTTCGCGACCAATGATCGACTGGAAATCGCGCACCAGTGTTGGATAGGGGTGCGGACCAGCCACCGTGCCGATCAGGTAATAGGTGTTCTCGACATTCGTCACCCAGTCGCGCAGGGCTTCATTCATCGCGTCCTTGAGTGTGCCCGAACCTGATGTGACAGGAACAACTTCCGCGCCGAGCAATTTCATGCGGAACACATTGGGTTTTTGCCGTTCAATATCGGTCGCACCCATATAGACAACGCATGGCAGGCCGAAGAGGGCGGCCACTGTCGCGGTCGCAACGCCATGCTGGCCTGCACCTGTTTCAGCAATGATGCGTGTCTTGCCCATGCGTCGCGCCAGCAGGATCTGACCAATGCAATTATTGATCTTGTGCGAGCCGGTATGGTTGAGCTCGTCGCGCTTGAAATAGATTTTCGCGCCGCCAAACTTTTCCGTCAGGCGCTTGGCAAAATAGAGCGGGCTCGGGCGACCGATATAATGCGTGTGCAGATCCTGAATCTCGGCATGAAAGGCCGGGTCATTCTTTGCCGCTTCATAGGCGGCTTCCAGATCAAGGATCAGCGGCATCAATGTTTCGGCAACAAAGCGTCCGCCAAAAATGCCGAAGCGCCCGCGTTCATCGGGACCGGAGCGATAGGAATTGGGATGGCTTGGCGCGTTCACTTGCATCTCTCGTCATTCATGCCCTCAGGCAGATTTCGCTGCCCGAATAAACTCGGCGATCATCCCGGGCGATTTGCGCCCGGGCGCATCTTCAACCCCTGAAGAAACATCGACTGCCGGCGCACCGGTAATCGCTATGGCCTCGGCCACATTCGCAGCCGTCAGGCCACCCGACAGCATCCAGGGCAGATCGGGTTTTTGCCCCGCCAGCAGCGACCAGTCAAATACCAGCCCATTGCCGCCCGGCAGGGCGTTGGCCATAGATTTAGGTGGTTTGGCGTCGAACAGCAACAAATCGGCGCAATCACGGTAAAGACGCGCCTCTTCAAGGTCGAGGGCCTCGCTCACGGCAATCGCCTTCATGATTGGCAGGCCAAAACGCGCCTTGATCTCGCCAAGCCGGGCAGGCGTTTCCCCGCCATGCAGTTGCAAGATATCCGGCTGAAGCGCGGCGATGATGGCCTCAAGCGATGTGTCATCGGCATCGACGCTGAGCGCGACCTTGGGGATATAGGATGGCACGATGGCGCTAAGGCTTGCTGCCAGCGTCAGGCTCAGATGGCGCGGGCTGCGGGGGTAAAACGTAAAGCCAAGATAATCCGCGCCAGCCGAAATCGCCGCCGCAACCGTGTCGGGTGTTGAAAGACCGCATATCTTGACTTGAACGGACATGGCTCAGGCTGCCAGCGAGGCGGCAATATCAGAAGCCGCCGCGCCCGGATCATCAGCCTCGGTGATCGGACGACCGATGACAAGGATGTCAGCGCCCAGTGACAAGGCTTGTGGCGGCGTCATGATGCGTTTCTGATCGCCAACCGCGCTGCCGACTGGCCTGATGCCGGGCACGATGAGTTTGAAGTCGGGCCCGACATCGCGGCGCAGAAGTTCAATCTCATGCGCGCTGCAAACAACCCCATCAAGGCCAGCCTCGGCGGCAAGCCCGGCAAGGCGGCGCACCTGCTCGCTTGGGTTGCCCGAAACGCCGATCCGGGAAAGGTCAGTGGCGTCAAGGCTTGTGAGCACGGTCACAGCGATGACAAGCGGGCGGGCCGCGCCTGCCTCACGCGCCGCCATCACCGCAGCCTGCATCATGGCTTTGCCACCTGCGGCATGAACATTCACGATCGCGGGTTTCAGCGGCAGGATCGAGCGGATGCCGCCCGCGACCGTATTGGGGATGTCATGCAGCTTCAGATCAAGGAAGATCGGCAAGCCGCTTTCGGCTATAGCCCGGTAGCCTTCCGCGCCCGTCGCATAGAAATATTCGAGGCCGATTTTGAGCCCACCCACATTCTCGCCGACAGCGCGTGACAAGACACGCGCCCGCTGGATGTCGGTCGTATCGATGGCGCAGAAAATCGGATTCCTGAAACGCATGTTTGCTTAACCTGCCTGATGGCGCGGCTTATAGCACCAGAGGAGCGCGCTGTCGGCCCCCGGCTCATATTTATCGTCCTGCCAGTTCAGATGTCCAGCGCCGCCGGCAGATTGGCTGAACTGCGAATGGCGGCCCTTTCAGCCGCTTTCCGCGCTTTGGCGCGGCGCTTCTTGGCCTGTCCCAGACCTGTCAGGCCACCAATGACGATACCGATGAGCACGGAAACAAAAATAATCCCGATCAGCGGCACGTCCAGGGTGATGGCCGGAGCGATGGTGTCAAAAGGGTCGAGGCTGAGCTGAACCATGCCTCGATTGGCAATGGCCAATGCGACGATCAGCAAGGCGAGCGGAGGGAATATGATCCAGCGCAACAGTTTCAGGGTCTTGCCTCTTTCGTCGTCTGGCCGCTTCAGCCAAGGCGGGCATCATGCACGCCATCAAGCTCACTCGCCGTCATCATCCTTGCCGTCATCTTCCATCAGAAGATGATCCGGGATATCGGCATTGTTCAGGCGTTCGCGCAATTCCTTGCCCGTTTTGAAGAAGGGCACGAATTTTTCTTCAACATGCACAGGTGCGCCCGTGCGCGGGTTGCGTCCGGTACGGGCCGGACGGCTTTTGACGGAAAAAGCGCCAAAACCACGCAGTTCCACCCGGTCGCCACGGGATAGCGCCGCACTGATTTCATCAAAGATCGTGCTGACGATGCGCTCGACATCGCGCTGGTAGAGGTGTGGATTCGCCTGAGCGAGACGGGCGACGAGTTCGGATTTGATCATGTCTAACGTCCACTCGGCTAAGTCATGCCCAAACTCATGTCCGGCCGGGTCATGCCCCGCTGGGTCAAGCATGGGTGGGGCAAGCCCCGGTTCCGCATCCATGGCACGCCCGCGTCGGCCTGACAGGCCGCGCGGTATCAATGCCGTCAAGGAAACTCAGGGTGCCAAAGGCTCGTCAGCCCGTCAAGGGTAAGTCTTTTTGTCTGCTGTGTTTTTTCGCTCAGGCCTGTGAGCGCCTGAAGCGCCGCCTCGCCCATGGCCTTGCCGGTGAAGCGGGCCATGTCGAACTCATCTTCAGGCGTCGCCCAGTCTTCGACTGTCAGACCCGGCGTGATGCCCCTTTTGGCAGCAAGCCAGGCAAGCGCCGCATCCTCGCCGCCGATCTCATCGACCAGCCCATTCTTGACGGCCTGAAAGCCGGTATAGACACGGCCATCGGCAAGCGTCTTGGCCGCGGCCGGGCTGAGATGGCGCCGTTCCGCCACCAGACCCACAAACCAGTCATAGGAGGAGCCGATCAGGCTTTGCATGGCGATAAGCGTTTCGGGACTGGTCTTGTGATAGGGACTGGGCTCGGCCTTGAGCGGGGCTGATTTGAGTTCGCGGATTTCCACACCGACCTTGTCGAGCAGTTCGGCAAGCTGGGTCCATTGGAAAATGACGCCAATCGAGCCGGTCAGCGTATTGCCGCGTGAGACGATATGGTCGGCTGAAAGGGCCGCAACATAGCCGCCCGATGCCGCAAGGGTGCCGAGCACGGCGACGACGGGCTTTTGCGCGGCGAGCTTGCGGACTGATTCATAAAGCGCTTCTGCGCCGGTGGTTGTTCCGCCAGGGCTGTCAATCGAAAGGATCACGGCTTTGACGCGCGCGTCCGAGGCGATCTTGGCGAGCAGTTGATCGCGCGCCGGATCGTCCACTATGACGCCGCTGATTGTCACACGCGCCACATGGGCCGCGCCTGGATAGACGCCAGTCTGGGCAAAAATGGCGATCAGCGCGATGCACAGCCCGACAAGAGCAGTGATCCGCCAAAAAAACAGGCGGCGCTTGAGGCGCCGCCTGTCCACCAATGTTTCCGCATCAATTGACACGAGACATCTCCGGACAAGGGGACAGGGATTTGGACCTTACCGTGATTGGCAACAATTGTCGCGCCAAACTCGTGGCCCCAATGTCCTGACCCGAGGTCCGACCCCGGGAGGGGTTGTTACTTCTTCTCGCTGTCCTGAGCCTTCAGGGCGGCACCGAGAATGTCACCAAGCGACGCGCCGGAATCCGACGAACCGAACTGGGCAACGGCTTCCTTCTCTTCGGCGATTTCAAGCGCCTTGATCGAAAGCTGGATCTTGCGGGCTGACTTGTCGAACTGCGTCACGCGGGCATCGACCTTGTCGCCAACCGAGAAGCGTTCGGGGCGTTGATCGCCACGATCACGCGACAGTTCGGCGCGGCGGATGAAGGACGGGATGGCTTCGTCGCCAACTGTCACTTCAAGGCCGTTTTCAGTCACAGCCGTGATGGTGCAAGTCACAATCGCACCCTTGCGCACGGTGTCGCCAGCCGCTTCCATCGGATCGCCCGAAAGCTGCTTGATGCCCAGCGAGATACGTTCTTTCTCGGTGTCGACATCGAGCACGATGGCCTTGACCACCTGACCCTTCTGATAGTCCGCCATGGCTTCTTCGCCGGGTTTGTTCCAGTCGAGATCGGACATGTGAACCATGCCGTCAACATCGGCATCAAGACCGATGAAGAGACCGAATTCAGTGATGTTCTTGATTTCGCCCTCAACAAGTGTGCCGACCGGGAAGCGCTCAGCGAAAGTCGTCCATGGATTGTCGAGGCACTGCTTGAGACCAAGCGAGATGCGACGCTTCACCGGATCAACTTCCAGCACCATCACGGCAACTTCCTGCGAAGTGGAAACGATCTTGCCGGGGTGAACGTTCTTCTTTGTCCAGCTCATTTCGGAGACATGGACGAGACCTTCGACGCCGGGCTCCAGCTCAACAAAAGCACCGTAATCGGTGATGTTGGTGACGCGGCCCGAGAGCTTCGCGCCGACCGGATACTTGGCGCCAACGCCTTCCCATGGATCGGCTTCAAGCTGCTTCATGCCGAGCGAGATGCGCTGTGTGTCCTGATTGACCTTGATGACCTGCACCTTGACGGACTGGCCGATCGAAAGCACTTCTGTCGGATGGTTCACGCGACGCCATGCGATATCGGTGACGTGCAGCAACCCGTCAACGCCGCCGAGGTCAACGAATGCACCGTAATCGGTGATGTTCTTGACGACGCCTTCAAGGATCTGGCCTTCCTTGAGGTTCTCGACCAGTTCCTGACGCTGTTCGGCGCGTGTCTCTTCGAGAACGGCGCGACGCGACACAACGATATTGCCGCGGCGCTTGTCCATTTTCAGAATCTGGAAAGGCTGCGGAATGTTCATCAAGGGTGTGACATCGCGCACCGGGCGGATGTCAACCTGGCTGCCGGGAAGGAAGGCAACGGCGCCATCGAGGTCGACAGTGAAGCCGCCCTTGACGCGACCAAAGATCTGGCCGTCGACGCGTTCCTGCTTTTCGAAAGCAACTTCGAGACGGATCCAGCTTTCTTCGCGCTTGGCTTTTTCGCGCGACAGCACAGCTTCGCCCATCGAGTTTTCGATACGTTCGAGATAGACCTCGACCTGATCGCCGACCTTGATGGTGGCCGGTTTGCCGGGAGCGGCGAATTCCTTGAGAGCAACGCGACCTTCCATCTTGAGGCCGACGTCGATGATCGCGAGATCATTTTCAATCGCGACAACGGTGCCGGTGATAACGGCACCTTCCTGCATGTCGGAGGAGGCGAAGGATTCTTCGAGCAGTGCCGCGAAATCTTCGCGGGTTGGGTTGAACTGAGTGCCCATGCTGATGGCCAAAGTGATAGTCTCCTGATCGTGCTTTAATCCGGCCGACGGTTGTATCCGAAGGTCTTCTCCCAGGGTCGTAAAATGCCCGAGAGCATGTGGATATGAGGCAGTGGTTAAGGGTTCAAGATAAAGGCTCACCCGATCCGGAAACACGCCAAGGCCAATGCCCAAACCCCTGAACGCCGAAAACGGCTTCAGGCGGCCTAACGCATTGACTTGTCTATGATCCGGACGGCTTCGCCGAACGCCGCTTCTATACTCAAATCAGACGTATCGAGCAAGTGCGCGTCTTCGGCAGGCTTGAGCGGGCTTGTGGCCCGCTCGCTATCGCGGCGGTCCCTTTCGCGCACATCGTCCAGAACTTGTGCCTCGGTCAGGCTTGACCCCTGATCCTTGAGTTCCAACCAGCGTCTATGGGCCCTGATTTCGGGCCGCGCGGTCACAAAAAACTTCACATCGGCTTCAGGGCAGACCACGGTACCGATATCGCGCCCATCCAGCACGGCACCGGGCTTTTTTTGGGCAAACTGGCGCTGAAAATCAAGGATTGCCGCCCGGACAGCCGGCATGACGGCCACCACGGAGGCGGCGTGTCCCGCCTCGGCCGTGCGGATCGCCTCGTGATCGATCTTGGCCACATCAAGCGATTGGGCGGCTTTGAGCGCCGCCGCCTCGTTTTCCGGGGGCAAGCCGGCCTGCATCACGCCATGGCCGACCGCGCGATAAAGCGATCCGGTGTCGAGATAGGCATAGCCATAATGGGCGGCAATGGCGCGGGCAAGCGTCCCCTTGCCCGATGCCGCTGGCCCATCAATGGCGATAATCATGCGGACACGGAGGCCACATCGTTTCCGATGCGGGCCCCAAGTCCCCGCATCAGGGGGACAAATTCCGGAAAACTCGTCGCAATCATCGAGCCATCGTCAATGGTCACGGGTTTGGTGCTGGCAAGCCCCATGACCATGAAACACATGGCAATGCGGTGATCCATATGGGTGACGACATGCCCGCCCCCCGCAACAGCGCCTGCACGACCCTCAACGATCATGCCATCATCAACTTCGCGAACCTTGACGCTATTGGCACGCAGCCCGGCCGCTGTCGCGGCAATGCGGTCGCTTTCCTTGACGCGCAACTCGTGAATGCCAAGCATCGAGGTCTCGCCCTGCGCAAAGGCCGCCGCGACGGCCAGCACGGGATATTCGTCAATCATGGCGGCGGCGCGGGCAGGTGGCACTGTGATGCCCTTGAGCGAACTGGCCCGAACCCGTAAATCGGCAACCGGTTCGCCGCCTTCTTCGCGCTGGTTCATGATTTCAATGTCGCCGCCCATTTCCATGAGCGTCGTGTAAAGCCCGGCGCGGTGCGGATTCATCATGACGCCCTGCACCACGATGTCCGAGCCAGGTGTGATCAGCGCTGCGACCACAGGGAAGGCCGCTGAAGAGGGATCCCCCGGCACGATGACCGGGCAGGGGCGAAGTTCGGGCTGACCGGTGAGTTTGACAACCACAATGCCATGCGGACCGGCCTCGGTCACAACCTCGGCGCCAAAGGCCCGCAACATGCGTTCGGTATGGTCGCGTGTCGGGGTTTCTTCGATCACGCTTGTCTGGCCCGGCGCATTGAGCCCGGCGAGCAGAATGGCCGATTTGACCTGCGCCGAGGCCACAGGCGAGGGATAGGTGAGGGCCAGCGTCGCGCGGGCCCCTTTGAGCGTCAGGGGCAGGCGGCCCCCGTCTCGGGCGGTAAAGGCAGCGCCCATCTCGGTCAGGGGCGTGATGACGCGGCCCATGGGGCGGCGCGAGAGCGATTCATCGCCGACAAAGGTCGCCGTGATCGGATGGCCGGCAACAAGCCCCATGACGAGCCGCGCCCCGGTGCCGGAATTGCCAAAATCGAGCGGCTGGGAGGGCTCATGCAACCCGCCAACGCCAACGCCGAAAACCGACCAGTTCCCCTCGCCATGCCGGATGACCTCGGCGCCGAGCTGGCGCATGGCCTGAGCGGTTGCCAGAACGTCCGCGCCTTCAAGCAGGCCCGTAATCCTGGTTTCGCCAACCGCCAGGGCCCCGAAAATCAGGGCACGGTGCGAAATCGACTTGTCGCCGGGCAGTTTGACCTTGCCCTGAAGGCCGGGAGAGGCATGGGCTGTCAGGCTGTTTGCGGCTGAAGATGTGCTATGGGCCAAGGCGCTTCCATATCGGGCTGGCGGTCTGGGGGCGGCGGGGCA